>Ga0206856_10148_pt1 | contig 24113 bp, 25 predicted proteins | sample Alteio_BWOrgCont_48_FD_152630 | JGI IMG/M metagenome (GOLD analysis project Ga0206856, IMG submission 152630) | Enriched cells from forest soil in Barre Woods Harvard Forest LTER site, Petersham, Massachusetts, United States -... | ecosystem: Environmental > Terrestrial > Soil > Temperate forest >...
TAGATTATCTCTTTGTAAACTGGAATCTCTTTCTTGCTTTCTTCTGACCAGGTTTTTTACGTTCAACCATACGTGGGTCACGTGTCATTAATCCTGCATCTCTTAATGCTTTTTTGTACTCAGGGTTAATTTTTACAAGAATACGGGAAATAGCCAGGCGCATTGCTTCAGCCTGACCTTTTACACCACCACCTGTAACACTAGCCTCAATATCATGTTGTCCAGCTTCTTCCTTTATAATAACGAAAGGCTGTTGAACCATGTACTGAAGTGTTCCGGTTTGGAAATACTTATCGTAGTCCTTTTCGTTGATCGTAATTTTTCCTTTGCCTTTAGTTAAGTAAACGCGAGCAATGCTGGTTTTCCTTCTCCCGATGGAGTGTATAGTTTCACTCATGAGTATTATTTGAATTTAAGTTCTTTTGGTTGTTGTGCTTCGTGATTATGCTTGGTACCTGTGTAAATATACACGTTGGTTTGCAGCGTTCTGCCTAAGCTGTTCTTAGGTAACATCCCCTTAATTGCCTTGTGCAATACAATGGTAGCATCCTTTTGGAATATCTTAGCAGGCGTTGTAAACCTTTGTCCACCCGGGTAACCGGTGTGGCGTACATATTCTTTATTTTCAAACTTCTTGCCGGTAAAGCGAACTTTCTCAGCATTGATGATAATTACATTATCTCCGCAATCAGCATGTGGAGTGTAAGAAGGCTTGTGCTTTCCCCTTAATACCATAGCTACCTGGGTAGCAAGGCGACCTACGATCTGGTTGTCGGCATCAACAATAAACCACTCTTTTTTAATGGTCTCTTTGTTGGCTGAAACAGTTTTATAACTTGGCGTATTCACGATAAATTAGTTTAATATGTTCTTTAACCTTTTTTATAAAAGGGGTGCAAAGCTAAATAATATTTTAATATCTGCGAAGGTTTTTGAAAGAATCTTTGAATAATGAGATGTTAAAAAGCCCAATGTCACAGAACCCCTCCTTATTTTCAATTTGCTTTACCTTCCCATTATTGCGCCAAATTAAACTAAAAAGCCCTCATTATGAGGGCTTTTTAATCTATAGGTTCTTCAGTTATTTAGAAATACTGAACTTACCGGTTTTCATTAGGCTACCCGCTTTGTCGTAAAGCTGGTAAAAATATAAGCCCGAAGCCAGTTGAGAGCTATTTAACGTTGCAAAGTTATTATGTGTATCCACTGTACTCACCTTTTGGCCAGTCATGTCAAATACATTTATATAACTTGTAACACCGCTGCTTGTAATATTGAAGTGAACATCGTTAGTAGCCGGGTTAGGGTAAACACTTACACTTGCCGGAGAAACAGATAATTCATTCACTCCATTAACTATTGTGGCACCGTCCACAAGTAAAATGCTTCCCAAAGCAGGGTGAGTGAAACTGCTTGCGCTATAAAACACGGTTATTGTATCAGGAAAGCCAGAAGTACTGTCGTATGATATAGTTACTGTTCCCTGCGTCCATGAAGATGCAGCGTTTAATTTTAAAATACCGCCACCTAACACATTGCGTTTACCTCCTGAGGAATGAGTAAGAGCTACCGACACAAAAGCAGTATCGGCTACACCTAATTTAGATGTCGCTGGTGTGTACTGATACCAGAATGACATTTGAGTGGCGCGGTTATTAAAAGGAACACCTGTTTTAAATGTAGGAGATGTACCCACAATAAGTTTACCCGTAACAACTATTCCAACTGTATCATGCGGAATAAATGTTTTTACGTAACCATACGATTGTGAACTTAGTGCAACCGACATAATTTTACAAGAATATTTACCGGAATGAACTGTAGTACTGTCTTTAAATACTGAAAGCGCACTACCTCCTGTTATAGAGTTGTTAAGTATATTGAATGTTTGCCATCCACTTGATCCGGTTCCACCATTTGGATCATCATAGGTAGCACTAAAAAATCCTGATGGAGTTATATGTGTCCAAGATTCAAAATCGTCGGCTGAAGCACTAACTATCTGCGCTTTAACGGTATTTACATTGAATGCCAGAAAAGCAATTGATAATGCAAGTAAACTTTTTTTCATAGTAGTTTTATTTATGAACCACAAATATAACAATCATTTTTCAGGAAACAAAACATTTAACAGGCTTTAACAAATAGTAGTATAAGGGCTTAGGCATATTTCATCCTCTTACAATTTAAAAATAGCCTTAAGTTTGCGCTCATTATGAATAACGAAGAACTCTTTAAAAACATTATCTCCCATAGCAAGGAATATGGCTTTATATTCCCTTCCAGTGAGATATACGACGGGCTTAGCGCAGTTTACGATTACGGCAGTTACGGTGCCGAACTGAAGAACAACATACGTACCTATTGGTGGAAAGCCATGGTACAATTACATGAGAATATTGTGGGCCTCGACTCGGCCATATTTATGCACCCTACCATCTGGAAAGCGTCGGGACACGTGGATGCATTTAACGATCCGCTTATAGATAACAAGGACTCTAAAAAACGCTATCGCGCCGATAACCTTATTGAGGATTATATTGGTAAGCAAGAAGATAAAATTGAAAAAGAGGTTGAAAAGGCTAAAAAGCGTTTTGCCGAGAAGTTTGATGAAGCCCTGTATCGTACCACTAACCCACGTATAACTGAAATAAAGACCAATATAGATACCGTACATGGCCGATATAAAAAAGCTATGGAGGATAGTAACTGGGCTGACCTGTACCAATTAATAGTTGACCTGGAGATAGTTTGCCCCATATCAGGAACCAAGAACTGGACCGAAGTACGGCAGTTCAACCTGATGTTCTCTACCAGCATGGGCGCTATGGAAGAAACATCAAACCAATTGTATTTAAGGCCTGAAACGGCACAAGGCATATTTGTAAACTTCTTAAATGTTCAAAAGACTACCCGCATGAAGATACCTTTTGGTATTGCACAAACGGGCAAGGCTTTCCGTAATGAAATTGTAGCAAGGCAGTTCATATTCAGAATGCGGGAATTTGAACAGATGGAAATGCAGTTCTTTGTACAACCCGGAACTGAACTGAAATGGTATGAAGCATGGAAGGAAAAACGCCTTGCATGGCACCACAGTCTTGGTTTTCCGAAGGAGAGCTATAGATTCCACGATCACACCAAGCTGGCACACTATGCCAATGCAGCCTGCGATATTGAGTTCCAGTTTCCATTTGGTTTTAAAGAGCTTGAAGGTATTCATTCACGTACCGATTTTGACTTGAAGAGCCATGAAAAGTTCTCAGGTAAAAAACTGCAATACTTCGACCCTGAGCTGAATAGCAGCTATGTACCGTTTGTAGTTGAAACATCTGTTGGGCTCGACCGTATGTTCCTAGCCGTTATGTCGAGGGCACTGCAGCAAGAGAAGCTGGAAGATGGCACCACCCGCGATGTACTTAAGCTACCTGCGTTCCTGGCACCGGTTAAATGTGCTGTTTTGCCACTCACAAAAAAGGACGGACTATCGGAGAAAGCCTTAGACATATTTAATAAGCTTAAGCTATCAATGTATTGCCAGTATGATGAGAAAGACTCTATCGGCAAGCGTTATCGCAGACAAGATGCCATTGGTACTCCGTATTGTATTACTATCGATCATCAGACGTTAGAAGACAATACTGTTACTATTCGTGACCGCGATACTATGACCCAGGAACGTATTTCTGTTGACCAGGTTGAGCGCATCGTACTTGAGAAAGCTGATATTGTTTCGGCTCTTAAGAAGTTGTAGTTTTTTACAAGTGGTATTGCTCTAGATTCGTAATTTTTAATTCCTAATTCTTAATTGAATTTGGGGCGGCATCTGCTCCCTGCTTGCCTGTGTTTTCTATTCTCGCATCATTTGCAGCTAACCCGCGCCCACCTTTTACCTAGTTAGTGGATTTCGCGTTAGGGATAGTAGCGTAAAGCCCACAGCGCAGCGAGGACTTGCAGCGGATAGCTCGACCCGTAGGGGAACGCCCAAATAATTATTTAGAAATTTGAAGCCTAATTAAACGTTTGGAGCAATAGTAGAAGCTTTAACTTCGTATACATAGATATCCTGTTCGAACCACCATATCTGCTTTCCACGCGTCATGTCATTTCGTTCGGCTACACGTTGCGACGGAGTGTTGTGGATATTAATAAGTGAAACTACTTTATCAGTAAGGTTGGTATTAAAAGCATAGTTTTTAAATGCAGCTGCAATTTCTGTTGCATAGCCCTTTCCCCAATGTTTCCTCATAAAATGATACCCTATCTCTACCATTTTTTCACCATTCACATCTTGCAGGAGCAAGCCGCAAATACCAATTAGTTCTTTTGTCTCTTTTAGCAACACTGCTTGAAAACCCAGTTTGTTCACTGAATAGCGCCATTGCGTTCTTTCCATCCAATTCTTTGCCAGTTGTACAGGATCAACTACTCCCTGAAGATTCAAATACTTAATTGCTTCTTTATCTTCAAAAAAGTTTTTCCATACTTCTGCATCCTCAAGGGTCAGGAACCTTGTAATGAGGCGCTCTGTTTCTATGCCGTCTTTGTACTCGTAACTCATCTATTTACCCTTAGTCAAACTTCCCAATTGTTCTAATAATATATCTATAGTGCTTTTATGTGTGCGGAAACTAAGTACCGCCAAGCGCAACATAAACTTGCCATCGAGCATCGTGGATGAAATAAAAACACGTCCATCTTTTTGTACTTCTTCCATCAACGATTTATTAAACGCATTGGCATCGTCACTCTTTGGCACGTAGCGGTAGGTAACCACCGAAAGCTCAGGATAGGGGCCAACTTCAAAACCCAGTTTCTGTATCTCTCCGTAGAAATAACGTGCCAGCAGCAGCTTTTCGTTGAGGGCAGCACGGAATGGTTTTAATCCTAATAGTTTTAAAGGCAGCCACAGGCGCAGCCCACGGAAGTGTTTGGTAAGCTCCGGCGACAGGTCAGCAGGCGACACTTCTTCGTTAGCGCCAAGTGTGTCCTGCATATAATTGGCCTGGTAATAATGTGAATTATATAAAGCCGCTTTATCCTTTACTATAAGCATCCCAAGGCCATAGGGCAGGAATAAGCTCTTATGTGGATCAATAGCGAAAGAATCGGAAAGTTCAATGCCTTTCAATACTTTTTTGCCATGGTCGGTGAGCAGAAAATAACCACCATAGGCCGCGTCGACATGAAACCAAAGCTTATGCTTTGCAGCAATTTCGCCAATGGCATGCAATGGGTCAACCGAGCCGGTATCAGTTGTACCGGCCGATGCTACCACCAAAAAAGGAATGAGTCCTTGTTGTTTGTCAGCGGAAATAAGGCTTTCGAGTTCCTGCGGCTTTATGCGGTAGCAATCATCGAGCGGCAAATGGCGCACAATACATTCACCCAATCCTGCAATACGGATGGCCTTGAACACACAGTGGTGAACCTCTGCACTTAAATATATTACTGTCTTTTTAATTTTATCAGATGTTATTTTTTTACTGTCGCGGGCAGTAACAATAGCCGATAAGTTTGCAATACTGCCTCCGCTGGTAAGGTTGCCTACAGCGGTTTTCGGGTAACCCGCCAGTTCTGCGGTCCACTGTATCAGCATGTTTTCCATACGCACCGCACCCGGACCGGCAAAAAATATTCCGGCATATCGGTTGGTGATATCAGCCCAGTAATCTCCCAGCGCACTATAGTAAATTCCGCCACCGGGTATATAGCCTAAGTGTCCACCAGATGCAGGGTTAAGCCCTGGTTCATCGAGCCCTTTTTCGAGCATGTTCAGTATTTGCGGCAGGGCCATGGGTTCTTCGCTTACGGGAGAGTTTAAAAATACTTCGCTGGCTTTGCGCTCACCTTCAAAGGCAGGTATGGTTTCTATTTCATTTATAAAACGCTCGGTGTAGTTCACTACTCCTTCGCGTACGATTCTTCGTTCGTTAGCTGTGGGTTCAAGCTTTCTGGCTTCCCTTTCCAGTTCTTCTAATTCCTTCATACTACAAATGTGATATTTTTTCGTTTCAATATGTATTCGTTTTTGCGTTAGGGATAGTAGCGTAAAGCCCACAGCGCAACGAGGACTTGCAGCGAATAGCCCGACCCGTAGGGGAACGCCCAATATTTGATAAAATTTGCGAATCAGTCAATTAGTGACTTAAAGATTTAAGTTTATTTAACAGAAGCGAAGGCCCTGAAGGTTAACTCCCTTAGGTGAATCCTTATCTTTGCACCCATGAACCGTCGGACCATATTTCTGTTCAGTTTTTTTATAGGCATAGTGCTGCTGGCGCTTATATGTGTACAGCTTTACTGGGTAACCAATGCCATAAGGCTAACCGAACAGCACTTTGAGCAGGACGTGAACGATGCCTTGAATGATGCTGTATACCGTCTCGAAAAAACTTCTATCGCCAAAATGACGGAGAAGTATAACTTCCGTAAACAAGCCGTTCGTTGGGTAATGCCAAGCCAAAGCACTAAAACGGCAGGGGCTAAAATGGTGGGCAACAACCTCGATAACCCACGCTACAAGGCCAGCGCCGACAAATACAATGTAAAGGTGTTCGAAGAACTGTCTAGCGATTCGAATGGTATTATAACCAGCAAAATGAAACACAGCTACCTGGTACACGATAGCAACCAGAACGGTACGGGTTTCGATCTGGGTATACGATTCAATGGAGACAATGCCCTCACCAATTCCGACTCGATAGATAAAAAACTGCAGTTTGCCATGCATCGTGGCGACGTAATGAACGATATTTTTGATGAGCTCGTGAGTATAAACGTGTACCACGATATTAATCCGCATATTGATACAGCACAGGTAGATTCACTGCTACGCACTTCCCTTGCCGATCAAAGTATTTTTACTCCTTTCCGTTTCGGTATTCTTAATTCAACTCGCGATACTGTGTTACAGTCCAGCGCCAAGGGTATTAACAACGAATTGCTGAATACGCCATACAAGGTAAATATGTCGCCTAAGAGCGTGTTCTTACAACACCGTTACCTGGCACTCTACTTCCCTAACGAGGGTTTTTACAGCCGCCTTAGCGAGTCGAAGTTTGTGTTGCTTACATCGGTAGCACTTATACTTATTATCATTGGTTCATTCTACTACACCATATCAACCATTTTCAGGCAAAAGAAACTATCGGAGGTGAAGAACGATTTTATAAATAACATGACTCACGAGTTTAAAACACCAATATCAACTATATCATTGGCGGGTGAAGTATTAAGTGATAAAAGCATTGAAAAAACGGATGAAAGCCGTGAACGCTACCTGGCAATTATCCGCAACGAGAACAAGCGCCTGGGTGGAATGGTCGAAAATATTTTACAAGCTGCTACGCTCGACAAAGGCGAACTGAAACTGAAGATACAGGAGGTAGATGTGCATCAGATTATACGTGATGTGTTGCAAAGCCTGAACCTGCAGATACAAAGCAAGCAGGGCGAAGCCACTACTGAACTGAACGCACAGCGCTATTCGCTGTTTGCCGACAAAATGCACATTGGCAATATTATTTACAATCTTGTTGACAATGCCCTTAAGTATACCAAAGAGCCGCCACGCATACAAATAAGTACTGCCAGCACGGCAACCGAATTAATTATTACAGTAAAAGACAATGGTATTGGTATTAAAAAAGATGACCAGAAAAAAATATTCGACACTTTTTACCGCGTGCATACCGGCAATGTGCATAATGTGAAAGGCTTTGGCCTTGGGCTTAGCTACGTAAAAGCAGTAGTAGAAAAACACCACGGACATATAGAAGTAGATAGTGAACTTAATAAAGGCAGCACCTTCATTGTATATTTGCCTTTTTCAACCGGACTGAAGTAAATTAAAAATGAAATATTAAAACCCATGGAAACTACTAAAATTCGCGCCCTGCTTGCCGAAGACGATGAAAGCCTCGGAATGTTGATGAAAGATTTTCTGCTGGCTAAAGGCTTTGACGTAGAGCTTTGCAACAATGGCAAAAAAGCATTCGACACCTTCAGCAAACGCGATTTCGATATTTGCATTTTAGATGTGATGATGCCTGAAAAAGATGGCTTTACTGTAGCTAAGGAAGTTCGCATGGTGAATAAACATATCCCTATTATTTTCCTTACCGCCAAAAGCATGAAGGAAGATATTATTGAAGGATTTAACAAGGGCGCCGACGATTATATTACCAAGCCTTTCAACACCGAAGAATTATTGGTACGCATACAAGCGGTTATGCGTCGCATGAGGCCTGCCAATGAAGATGCTGAACAGTTCCAGATCGGTTTATATCATTTCAATTATAAAAACCAGCAACTGGAATTTAAAGGCGAACACCAGAAACTTACTACCAAAGAAGCAGAGTTACTCAAGCTACTTTGCGTTAATCAAAACGATATACTTGATCGTAACTTTGCCCTTAAAGCTATCTGGCACAATGATACCTATTTCAGCAGCCGTAGTATGGATGTTTATGTAACCAAGCTCCGCAAGTTCCTGAAAGACGACCCTAAGGTGCAGATCATCAACATACATGGCAAAGGTTTTAAGCTATATGTAGAAAAGGCATAGGTGTTAAAATCTGTTATTCGATTAAACTCTTGCGTTCATCGATTGTCATAGTGTAAGTAAAAGATTTGAAGTAAATTGTCGTCAAATTATTTACTGTTAAAACGAAATGCTATGAAAAAGATCAAAATATTTTTAGCGGTACTCTTAGTAGGAGCCATACAGTTTGCAGATGCACAGTATTATCCCGGCCCTCCAGGTCCACCACCAGGACCAGCACCAAGAGAACGACACAACGACGAGGCAGCAGAAATTACCCCGCCTACCGGCTACTTTGAAATAAGTGTTGGTGCAACAGAACCGATCGGTAATTTTGCCGGCACCGGTAGTACAAGTTACAGTGGTTACGCTTTACCAGGTGCAGATCTGGCTATTTCATTGGGTGTTCCTATCAACCATTCAAATTTGGGTATTGCGTTAATGTATAAGGGTGTCAGCAACCAGTTTGATTACAATAGCTACGAGAACAATATCCAATATTCCGATCCAAGTAAAACATATTATATACCGTACGATCAGTATGGTAATAATGCCGATCAGGGAATTAGCTATGATGAAAGTTTTATTATGGTCGGCTTATTTGCAACCTACCCTATTCAACGCCTTTCGTTCGATTTTCGCCTTATGGGTGGCGTAGCAATATGCAGTTTGCCTGAAGTAGTGTATGCCGCACACGCTACCAGCCTTACAGCTCCAGATGATTTTTCCTGGGATATTTCCGCCAGTAGCACAAGTAGCTTTGCATTTGGTGCGGGCGCGGACCTACGCTACAAATTCAGAAGAGTATCACTTATGCTTGGTGTCGATTTTCTGACTGCGGACCCTCTTATTAGTACCAACGAAACATATGTAGACCAAAGCGGCAGTACTAGCCAATCTCGTTTAGGTGGCAACCTGCCCATTTCACTCATGAGCTACAGTATAGGTATTGGATACACCGTAAGATAAAGTTTATTCAACTATATATCAGCCACAAAGTGTGGATAGGAGGAGCTTTGCTACCTTCTCCTCTGCTTCGTGGTTTTTTGTACTTTTGCACCCTGTTTTGAAGATATCTGCATCCATATATTCCAATAAAATAAAGCCGCTGCAAGAGTTGGTGAAAGAACTTGATGCAGTTCATGTAGATTACCTGCATGTTGATTGTAATGATGACCTGAAAGTTTTTGACGATATTAAGCGTATCCGCACATTCAGCAAAACCCCTATCGATCTTCATATTATTTCATCGGAGCCGGAAAAATTCTACGATGGAATTATTGAAACAAATACTGATCTTGTGACCTTTCAGTTTGAAAACCTGAAAAAACCACTGAAGTTACCGGCTAACATAAAAAGCAAATTGGGCCTGGCAATTGTATCTGCTACACCTTTCAATGTATTTGAAGCGTACCAGGATACATTCGATTTTATATTGTTTATGACAACCACTCCCGGTCAAAGTGGAGGAGTTTTCAATAAAGAGAATTTTAAAAAGATACGCGATTTCAAAAACAAATTCCCGGGCAAACGAATACATGTTGATGGTGGCGTAACCGACGAAGTCGCATTTGTATTACGCAACATGGGTGTAAACTCTGTGGTATCGGGCTCATACCTTGTTAATGCCGATGGGCTTGGTAAAGCGCTGCACCAGTTGCGCAGCAATGATATTACTTCGCATACTTCTATCAGCGATTTTATGCTTACCAAAGAAGAACTGCCGACAGTAAGTTCTTCAGCAACATTTTTAGAAGTATTGCAAAGCATTGAGAAATATAATTTGGGATTTACATCGGTTACCGACAATACAGGAAAACTGCTTGGCATAATAAGTAATGCCGACGTGCGCAGAGGTTTAATAAAGAACATGGGGCAACTGGAAAAAATTCAGGTGAAGGATATTATCAATCCCAATCCGTTTAAAATAAAGGCATCTGCAACGGTATCTGAAATGCTTTCATTTATAAAAAGTATTAAACCGATAATTTTATTTCTACCGGTGGTAGACGATACCAATGTGCTGCAGGGCATAGTTACATTTAACAATCTAATTAAAGGCGAGTAATATGATAATTAAATTAAAACCAAGTGTTGACGGTACTAAAGCAAGTGAATTAGGAAAAGAATTACAGGCGTTTGTAATAAAAGATAATGGCAGTTTTACACTTATTACCCCAAACAAATTAAAAACGGTTGAAGACAAATATTCTTCATTTGTTGATAGCAGTGTTGCATTCGATGATGATATTCAATTAGCCAGCCGCAAGTACAGGAAAGAAGTCCGCACCATTAAGTTAAGCGATAAAATAAGTGTTGGCGGTGCAACCCATAATACAGTAATGATTGCCGGGCCTTGCTCGGTTGAATCGGAAGAACAAATTGAACAAGCTGCGCAATTATGCGTGAAATTAGGTATTGGCGTTCTGCGTGCAGGCGCTTACAAACCCCGTACATCTCCGTATACTTTTCAGGGTATGGGGCTCGATGGGTTGAAGCTGCTTGCAAAAATGCGCGACAAATACGGGTTAAAAATTATTACAGAGATACGTGACTCTACACACGTGCAGGATGTTATAGAATATGCTGACATTTTACAGATAGGTGCTAAGGCCATGTACGATCATGGTATTTTAAAAGCCTGCGGAAAATCAGACAAGCCTACATTATTGAAACGAGGCTTTGGTACAACCTTGCAGGAATTTGTACAATCGGCTGAATTTATTTTATCGGGTGGTAATGCAAATGTTTTGCTTTGCGAACGAGGCATACGCACATTCGAAACCAAAACACGTTTTACACTTGACCTTTGTGGTGTTGCTTATTTAAAGGAATACACAAACCTACCTGTAGTACTCGACCCTAGCCACGCTATTGGTTATGCATATGGTGTGCCTGACCTGGCAAGGGCTTGTGTAGCAATGGGTGTTGACGGAATATTAATTGAAACACACCCTAACCCTGCAGTTGCAAAATCAGATGCATCGCAACAACTGAACTTTGAACAATTTACTGCGCTTTATAAATCAGTGCTACCAGTTGCGCAAGCAATTGGCCGTAAGATCGTTTAGGTAATGAATCACCTCGCTTCAAACATAAAACTCCTCCGTACACAGCGTAAGCTGACACATGCATTGCTGGCTAAACAAAGTGGCGTGAAAGAGAAGCATATTAAGCAGGCTGAGAAAAATGGTGATATAACTTTAGCTGACCTGCTTTTATTAGCTGAAGCACTAAAACTTTCTATTGATACTTTGGTTAAAGTTGATTTGGCAAAAAAATATACAAAGGCAAAAAACATTAAGCTTTTTGTAATTGATATTGACGGAGTGCTTACCGATGGCGGTATGTATTATACTGAGAGTGGTGATGAGTTAAAAAAATTCAATACCAAGGATGGGCTTGCTATAAAACGCTTAGCTAAAAGTGGAATGCAAATTGCTTTTTTAAGCAATGGAAAGAACACTGCATTAATTCAAAGCCGTGCAAAACTATTGGGCGTACAAAAAGTATATGTGGGTTTCGAAGAAAAAGAAACTGTGCTCAATAAATGGGTGAAAGAATTAAAGATAACGTATAAGAACGTTGCGTACATAGGTGATGATGTAAACGACCTGAAAGTAATAAGCAAAGCGGCTTTCTCTGCCTGCCCGGCAGATGCTACCGACGCAATCATGCAAAATGTAAATATTATTCTTACACGTAATGGTGGCGATGCTTGTGTACGGGAAATGATTGATAATTATCTGCAATAAAACAGCCTATCCCTGTGCTTGTTTCTTTTGTGCTTCTTTCTCAGCCATAATTTTTAAATACTCGTCCAGCTTACCGAATTCAGCCAGGTGGACTAAGCCTATTTCTTGTGAACCCAGCTTGTATGCTTTACGGTATGGTGGGTTCTTAGCCAGGAACCTATCACAAAACATATACAAGGGAGATATTTTAAACGAATACCAGGGTGATAAAAACCTAAATCCAACACCTATCGAGTCAACCGGGTTTCTTACCGCGTGCCAATAAAAAGGAGGGTTCCAAAAAACATCGCCGGGTTTTAAATGAACAGAATAACCATCAATGTATTTAAATAATCCGTAAGGGCCATAATACGGATCTTCTATAAATGGGTTAAATGGATTTTGTGCTTTTGCAGGAGCGCCACGGTAAAGGTTTTGCACCGGGTCGGCATCAAACACGGCATTATAGTATTGTGAATATAGTATCCACTCCTTTTCACCATATACCTGCACAAAAATATTACTGGCAGCTGCATTGTGAAAGTTAGTAATTGTTCCTTTGCCACCCATAAATACCTGGAAAGCCTGGAAACGCTTACCTGATTTGTGCTTATGTTCAAGCAACCATTTATAATCAAAATCTTTTATGTGCTCAGGGTGCCTGTCGAGCAATGGATAGAAACGATAATACTTGCCTCCTCCACTGCGAATGTTATTAATTACTTCCCTGAGTGTAGTAGCTTCGAACGGAAACCCATGCTTTAATTGGTCCACGTAAAGTATTTCATCGTCACCATGCAATTCCTTAAAATATTCCAACGACCATTTTTTTACACATGGCCAATCTTTAGCCGCCCCTTCCAGTATTACCGGTATTCCCTTTTTTACATAATGATTATGAAACTCTTCAAGGCTAAGGTCTTTTCTACGTTCAAGCGGTGTTATTTTTCCTTCTCCGCTGGCTTTTAATGTAGCTGCTAATCTTTTATAAAAACCCGAGCGATCTTTAAATAGCTTTTTTCGGCCGAACAGGTGATCAGCTAATTGATATATGCCGTATTCAAATCGCTGGCTCGGCTTAATATTTCTTCTGAACTCATACATCTATATGGGCCTTGGTAGTTTAAACGACACCAATTTAAGAAACATTCCGCAAATACATTTTCATTCTTCATGTATTCTTCACTTGTCAGCAGTAATTTTGTTCTCATAATAACCAATTAACATACAACGTCATGAAAAAGTTCAGTTTAATCCTCGCCGCACTGGTTCTGTTTGCCGGTGTATCTTTTGCATCTAACAAGAAACAAGATGACAAGAGCAAAGCAAAGACAGAAAAGAAAGCTGCTGCTCCTGCAAAGGATAGCAAAGGTGCAAAGTCTGATAAAAAGGCTGACACCAAGACCAAGACAGCTCCAGCTGACAAGAAATAATTTTGTCCGCTCATTTTAAACCTCTTCCTGAGTAATCGGGATGAGGTTTTTTTGTTTTAATACCTAAAACCATTTACTTTTATTTTCAAATTTTCATGGCATGATCTTTATTTCCGCTACACGACTTCATTTAAAATCATACCGTTTTTTCATTCCATTTATGATTGCCAATCAAAAAGTAGCAAAAACATTGGTGAAGAACAAAGGCTTCCTGCAAGGAAAAGAATTAATAGATAAGCAATTAGTATTCTGGACCCTTAGTATGTGGAATAGCGAAGCAGAAATGAGAACATTTCGCGGTTCGGAAGAGCATCGTAATGCAATGATGAAAATATCAAACTGGTGCAACGAAGCTGCTTATATACATTGGATGCAGGAAGAACAAAATATTCCAGAGTGGAAAACTGTTCATGAGAAAATGCTGAATGAGGGCTTATTTACAAAACTTAAACATCCTTCAAACAACCATCTTTCAAAAAAGTTTGCCGAGCCGCAATGGACAAAAACTGAAAGGGTTTTTAAAGCCATATCAGTTTAACTTTCCATTATTACTTATTTCATAAATACTCCAAAGCCTCGCACGCTCCTCCCATTTATTAAAATCAAACTTATCCATCCATTCAGGCAGCAGGCAATATATTCTCTTTTTAGGGAAGCTATTGAACACCGTATCCAGGGTTGAGCGCTCATTAAATATCAGAACATTTTGCGAGTTATTCTTATGCAGATAGTCTACTATCTCGTCATCATTCTTCATTACCACCGCATTTACATTTGGCGACTTAAAAAAATTAACCTCCCAGCCTACTAATCTGTATATACTTCTTTCTTTGCAAAGCACAGTAACCTGTTTGTCTCTTGCATAACTGTATAAAAACTCATAACACTTCATAGCTTCCTGCGCAGGTGCTAATGTTCTGTACGCAAGTAAAGTAATATTAATTACTACCACAATAATAAAAGCGTACTGCATTATTTTCGATTTGTATTTTACTACACCTGCATCTATAGCAATAGCTGTTAAGTAAATAAAACCGAAAAGCATAGGAAATAAAAATCTCATTTCTTTATGGCCAATGAGTATATGAAAAATAAGGAAAGGGATTATGCAAAAACTAAAAACACTCGTTGGCTTCTTGTACAAGCCAATAATAAATGATAGTAATAACAATATACTTATTGGTGGCACCGCCTGAATAATAAAGAATTGAAAATATGACCACCATGGGTCAATACCACTGCCCGCCAATTTGCCTTCAATAAAATTATAATGGAAATAATTATATGGTGTTATTTCTGCTGTTCCGTAAAATTGATAATCAAGAAATACACATATAGCTACCGATACAATTCCTGCAACTGTAATCACTGAAATTTCTTTCCAGTTCATCTTCTTTACAAATACTATCCAGGCTATTAATCCAATAATTGCAGAAGCAATTTGAAAACGGAAAAAGAAGGAAAAACCAAGTAGCAGTCCTGTTAATACAAGCAAAGCTATTTTGTTCTGAGCGTTTTGTTTCAAATAACTCAGCAGGAAATAAATAGCGTACAACAATGTAATAGCCGAAAGGTTTTCAGAAGAAAAACGAACGCATAAATACGGGACAAACCATAACAACAGACTCATTTGTATAAATATCTTCTTCCCCTTTTCCGCTGCAAAATCATTTACGAAAAGCAAACTTAATTTGCAAATAACGAACCAAGCTGAAATGGCTGTTAGTAATCGCAGAACAAAAGCCCATGTAAATGGATTTTCAATACCTATTGTACTCAGGCCTTTAATTATTGCATACGCAATATACGGCTGTAAGGTAGGCCTCGATTGGGTTCTAAATTCAAGTGCCAGGTCAGCAGCAGGGGATCTACCCAATTTGTAATTACAAAATTCAAGTATCTGAAAATGCTCATCAGGTTGATGATAGCCCATGCTGAAGAATGCGGCTGTAATAAATACCAGGAGCCCTAACAGAAATATTTTTGCATAAGGAGACCTGATCAATTCTCTCATAGTATGCAAAATAAGCTTTTTGCGTTCATTAATTAATTACCTGATTTCTTTTACTGAACGCAAGTACAAACAATGCTGCGCTTAACGCAATAGTTTGTAACAAGCTGTTCCATTCATCAGCATCATTAATACTATGTATTACACGTGGGGCATGTATTATAAGCATCCATATAAATATCATAAGGCCCGACCAGAATGCAGCAAGTCTTCTGCTCTTTGCCCACATTAATCCTATTCCACCTGCAATAAGTGCAGCGCCAGCAAAATAGGTCCAGTATAGATTACCGGGAATCCATGATGGGACCAATGTTTTAACATATTTGGCAAGCGTAAAATGTTGTGTACCGCAGATAAATAAAAATACTCCCAAAAATACCGGGCCAAGTGGCATCAACTTATATATCAATGATTTTTTTTGATTTGCTAATTCATTTGCTACTATAAAAACAGAACCGGTCATAGCCAGTGCCTCGCCCAGTCTGGTTAGTGAGGCATCGTAGGCAGGGTGCATAAAAAAAGCTGGAAGGTCTCTAACAAATGCCCATACAAATATCATCAGGCCTGTAACCATTAAAAATGGTGATGCATTTTTATTCAGCATTACCATTGTACCTGTTAGAATTACAAATACACCTGATAGGTAAGCCCAAACTATTCCTCCGGGAATTAATGCCGGCCACGAGCTTGATTCACCTATAGTGAAACGCTGCCTGATAATATGCTGAACGCCAAACGCAATAAGTGCAATTGCAAACTGCAGGCGGGCGTATGTAGCTAATTTGCTCATGATTGATTAAGCAAATATATTAGTTAAAAAGCATTATTCCCACTGCCTGATTAGTAGTTATATGTTTTTAAATAAACTATAACTAAAAAGGGACATAATTTGCACCCCTTTATGCATAGAACTAAACTAATTCTTCTTTTCTTACAGAATTGAATTTATCCCGTTCGCCCATATTTATAGCTCCAATCCAGCTATTTCGGTTAAACTTGTTAAGGTTCTTATTGCAAACTATCTGGTACGCTGTGGAACTTCCCTGCGCAGTTATTTCAATTGACCAGCCAAGGAATAGTTGGTACATTCTGAATGTCTGTTCTCCATATTTCGCAAGGCATTTTTCTTTATTCCGCATCCAGTTATTATACCATGCTTCTACGGTGCGTGAATAGTGGATACCAACATTTTCTACACTATGTATTTCAAAACCTATTTCTTCTATACGTCTTGCATCCCAATTTAAAGGTTTGCTGGCATCTGCTCCGGAGAATATGAATTTATTCATAAACAGCCCCCATACAATGTCTTCCAGGTTTGGCCCCCATGCCGGATATTTCCGTTCACGAATACCGGCAATTTGTAAATAAAACAGGCCATCATCATTCAGCAGGCCATAAATTTGTGCCATAAATTTCTTGAAATTCTTCAAGCCCACATGCTCCGCCATTTCAAGGCAGGTAATTTTATCATATTTCTTTTGAGGAATGTCGCGATAATCCATACGTAGTATACGGGCACTATTTGACACCCCATTCTCTTTTATCTGGGTATTACCATAATCTGCACCTGCCTGGGCAAGGGTTATTCCTGTAGCTTCCATGCCATAATTTTTGGCACTGTGCATCACAAGGGTACCCCATCCGCAACCAATATCCAACATCGTCTGCCCGGGTTTGAACTGCATCTTTTGTGCAATCAAATCCATTTTATTATCCTGTGCTTTTTCGAGGGTTTCATCACCATTAACATAAAAACCTGTGGTATAAACCATGCGTGGTCCAAGAAACCAACTAAATAAATCGTTTTTATTGTCGTAGTGGCTGCGTACAATTCGCTCATCCTGTTTTTTGCTGTGTAATGTTACCTCGGGAATGAAACGTGTAAAAAAGAAATTATAATGTTTGGCGGTAAAATCATAAATAAATACTTCGTCTTTATGTTTCATCAGGTCTCTAAAATCGCCATCAACATCAATTTTACCATCCATAAAATCTTCTATAAAGTGCCCCATTGAAACCTTTTGTTTGCTGTAACGACCGGCGACACTCTGTTTTTTTACTTTTATGAAATCTGATATTTTGCTCATGATTAATTGATGGGGTTTAATTGATGGAAAAAGTGATTATATTCTGTTTTAAACAGTAAAGTGATAAAGATACTCTTTTGAAAATGCGAGGGGAGGAATGCTGCTATTAAACCTCTTCGCTTTGCATACTTTCCTTCGTCTTTCTAAACATTGTCCGGAAAATATGATCCCATAATTTAGTACTCACCCCATACCCTCTATCACTTTCAGAATAATGGTGTATCGAGTGGTGCTTCTTCAGGCTAAGCCAGAAAGGGCTTTTTGTATTATAATGATGTATGGCATAATGGGTCATATCATATATAAGATAGCCTGTGAGCAATCCGGCAAATGCAGGAGAAGAATAAACCGGACCCAACAGAAGATAAAATAGGGTGTAAAATATTACAGCAAGGGGTATACTTATAGAAGGGACCATTACAAGGCGTTTGCTGTCTTTAGGATAATCGTGATGCACACCATGAACTATAAAGCTGATCCTCGCTCCTAATTTTCCCGGAAAGTGAGCATGAAATACAAATCTATGTAAAACATACTCGAGAAGTGTCCATACAATTATTCCTCCGATATAGAACCCAATAACAGATAAAACATCAAGATGTGACACAAATAGCGCCCTATATAAAAAGTAAAAGGCAATAGGTACATACATAAATAATGGAACCGACCAGTGAATACGGGATAGCTTTTCCAAAAACGGGTTTTTGAACATTACAACCGTTTCATCATTATTGGAAACAAAATTTTTTGCCATGTTTTAATAGAATAAGTGACTAAAGTACTCAATAAACCGGAACAATAATTCGTGAGGTCGATAGCTGATTCCAGTGCTCTGCCATGGCGGAGACCCTTGAAAGGCCATATATTCTTTCCCTGTTGACATTTAAGAGATTAAGTAGTAGCGAGGGAGAGAGTTGAACTCTCGACCTCCGGGTTATGAATCCGGCGCTCTTACCAACTGAGCTACCTCGCCATTATCTATTTAAACACCCTCTTTTTCAAGCGGGGCGCAAATATAATGATTTTACTACCCCATTCCACTACACAGCGTTTTTTTCAGTACGTTAATATACCTGGCGTGGTTGTAAAGCCCATGCCAGCCTTAATAGGTACCTGATAATGACCACTTAAACAGGCACTTTTCATACAGAACATAACAGTTTGAACTTATTAAAACAGGGTAAGTTTTAAGCAATTATTAAGAATAGAGCGTTTGCTATCATAATTTTTTTATTATTGCCATTATATTCCGGTCACCGAAATGAAGAAAAAACCAAAAAGCAACCCAAAAAAGCCTACTAAAGCTGCTGCTAAAAAGCCGGCCCCTAAAAAGGCTGCTGCTAAGAAACCAGCCGCTAAAAAACCAGCTCCTAAAAAGCCGGTTAAAAAGGTTGCTCCTAAAAAGGTTAAGGTAACCGCTAAGCCCAAGAAAAAAGAAGTAAAGAAACCAGTTGTTAAGCCAGCTAAGGCCGCTCCTAAAAAGCCGGTTGCAAAGGCTGTTGCAAAGGTTCTTCCTAAAAAAGTAGTTCCTGCTGCTAAACCAGCTCCTAAAGTTGAGGCTAAGACCCAGCCCAAAGCTGCGAAAGGCGCACCAAAAATAGACCCTAAGGCTGAAGCGCCAAAGGTAAAGCCAAAAAGACTTCCTCCACCGCCTAAAAAGCGTTTTGTGGTTCTTCCTCCAAGGCCATTAGTACCGTCTGAAATAAAGGACGATGGAAAAGTACCAAAGGGACTTTATAAATTAGAATACATAGTTACTTCATCACCCGACGTATTGTTCGAATTCCTTTCAACAGCCGGCGGGCTTGAAAAATGGTTTGCCCCAAGGGTTTACCTGAAAGAAAACATATTTGTTTTCAGTTGGGGCAATGATGAATTAAAACAAGCTAACCTCCTTGCATTGCGCGAAAGAGAGTTCGTTCGTTTCCGTTGGTTAGATCAGGCCGATAAAAAATACTTCGAGTTCCGTTTGCAGATAGATGACCTTACCAATGAAATTGCACTTATTGTAAGCGACTTTGCCGATACTAAGGAAGAACTTGAAAGTGCACGTTTGTTGTGGAATGCTCAAATACATGACCTATTACATGCTTTAGGCTCACCCTGATGTATGATTTGCTGAAAAAAAATTCAGAATTTTTCTTCCCTTATTTTCTTTCCCTTCTTTGCGGAACGGCTTTCTTGTTGCTATGGAACAAAAATGATATTTCACTCTATATTAACGGGCATCACAGTACAGCAACCGATTTTTTTTTCAGTTATTGGACTAATATAGGCCTAGGTTGGCTTATACTACCTGTTGCATTAGTGCTGGCTTTCATAAATTTCAGGTATATGATAATGGCAGTGGTATGTTTCTTACTGGCATTTTCTATAAACGACTTGCTGAAGTATGCCCTTGGAACTCCCAGACCATCAATTGTATTTGAAGATCTTCATCAAAATTTTTACCATGTCCCCGGGGTAGAAATATATGTATCAAACAGTTTTCCTTCCGGCCATACAGCCATTTCGTTTGCAGTATTTTGCTTGCTTGCATTAATGGTTGACAAGCCTGTTTTTAAATTCCTGCTATTTGTAGTTGCTTTCCTGGTAGGTTATTCACGTGTATACCTTGGCGAACATTTTTTAACCGATGTTATTGGTGGCTCAGTAATTGGAGTGAGTAGTGCAATTTTGACCTTTAAAATGCTTACTAATTGGAAAGCACTTAATAAATTTGCATCCATCGACAAGCCCTTAATTAATCTCCGCACAAAATAGAATTACTCTATGCGTAACCTACTTTTCATTTTTATTATTCTATTCCTTTTCGGTTGTGCCGATAATACTAATAAGGTCAAGGAGCTTCAATCGGAAGTAAATGCGCTGAATGCACAGAACGATAGCCTGAAAAAACTGGTAAATATTATGAAACCGGGCTTAGGAGAACTTATGCTTAGTTTGCAGGTGCACCACAATAAACTTTGGTTTGCAGGGCGTGAGGAGAACTGGCCACTGGCGCAATTTGAATACGACGAAATACTGGAAATAGTTCACCAGGCTGAGGCAATTGAAACCGATAGGCCCGAAGTAAAATTATTTAAACCTATGCTCTACACGCATTTAGACAGTATTCAAAAAGCTATTAAAAGCCGCGATGTGCATGATTTTACGGAGAAGTTCTATTCACTTACCAATGCCTGTAACAGTTGTCACAAAAACACACATTTTGAATTCAACAAAATTCAAACCCCTGAGCGCACTCCATTTTCTAACCAGGACTTTTCGACCGATAATAACTAAGCTTGCTGCGCGTTATTGTTCAATACCTTTATCAAACATTTTCGCATCTTTGCTGCTAATACAGGCTCATAATGGCTGAATCATTTACAATAACCGGAAGTTCTCGCAAGGAACAATATATATCATTGATCCCTCAACTGAAAGCATTGGTTGAAGGTGAAACCGACAAGTGGGCATCGCTCGGAAATATTATGTCGGCATTAAAGTATGGCATGAACTTTTTTTGGGTCGGCATTTATTCAGTTAAGGGTAAAGAGCTTGTTCTGGGGCCTTTTCAGGGCACCATTGCATGCACACGCATTGCATTTGGTAAAGGTGTATGTGGCTATTGCTGGAAAGAAGAAAAAGTAGTTATTGTAGACGATGTAGATAAATTCGACGGGCATATTGCCTGTAGCAGTGAATCCAAATCGGAAATTGTGTTACCCGTTTTCGGAAAAAATGGTGAAGTGGCAATGGTTTTGGATGTAGATAGCGAACACCTGGCCTACTTTTCTGAAACCGATGAGCTTTATTTACAAGAAGTGGTGCAGATAATTGAAACGATAATTAATGCCTGATCTATGTTAAAGCTTAACATGAACAGGATTGTGCTGTACTGCATTGCTATATTGTTGTTAAGCAGTTGTGCTATAATTGTAAGGCCAACAGGTGGACCAAAAGATGTAACCCCGCCGAAGGTACTGGAATATTCACCTGATAACAAAAGCCTCCATTTTACCGGAAAAAAAATACGCATTACGTTTGATGAGTACATTCAGCTCAAGAATCTCGATAAGCAGCTAATTGTTTCGCCACCGTTGAAATATGCGCCTGTTGCAATAGTTAAAGGCAAAGTGCTTGAAATAACTATTAAGGATACACTTAAAGATGGCACCACATATACATTCAACTTCGGGAATGCTATTGTCGATAACGATGAAGGCAATCAAATACGGAATTTTCAATACGTAGTATCTACCGGCGATCATCTCGATTCGCTTTCTGTAACCGGAAACTTACAAGACGCTTTTACACACGACCCTATTAAAGGAGGTTACGTTTCGCTTTATTCAAACCTTGACGATTCTGCGGCATATAAAAAGGTACCGCAATATATTGGCCTGGCAGATGATAACGGAAATTACCGCATTGATAATATTGCAGCGGGCACCTACAGGCTTATTGCTATTTCAAATTTACAAGGGACTGATTATTTATACCACCCTTACGTTGAAGGTATTGGTTTCAAATCGAGACTTACTGAAATAGATGGTAAAGATACCGCCAACATGAATGTTTTTTATGAGCAGGAACCTAAGTTGAAACTATTGAAAGCAAAAGCGCTTGACAGAGGGCAGGTTATGATGGCATTCAATAACCCTGCAACTAATGTATCCGTTAAAATGCTCAATCTTGCCGATTCGTTGAAGCCAGCCTATTCTACCATTACCTATTCAGTTTCGGGAGACACTTCATTTTACTGGTTAAATACACCTTTCCTCGATTCATTACGTTTTACTGTTTATAATAACAACACGCTTATCGACACTGCTTTTGTACATTCATTTCCCAATAATAGTTTTACGCGGAATGTAAAAAAACCAAAGCTGTATAAACTGAAGGTAACAAGCAATGTGCATTCAGGTTTCGATTATCACCAACCGCTTTCATTTGCATTTGGTGACCCTGTTTTAAAATACAATATGAAAAAAGTATTGTTGACCCAAGGCAAGGACACAGGAAAATTTTCGGTTGATACTACAAGGTTGCCACTAGGTTTTACTATGGTGCCGGCCAAAACGCTAACAAGCGATTCCACCTATAAATTAACGATGATGCCCGGAGCCTTTACCGATATGTTTGGTGTAGTGAACGATACCACCATACTGAAGTTCAACGTACTTGACCCTACTTACTTTGGCACCTTAAAACTTGATGTAAAGCTACCTGCACAAGGACATTATATTATTCAACTGCTTACCGAAAGAAATGCCTTGTTCCAGCAAAAGTTGATAGAAGGCAGCCAACATGTCTTCTTTGATGCTCTGTTTCCGGGCAATTACCGCATTCGTATAATAAATGATGCGAATAATAACGGAGCCTGGGATACAGGTAATTTTTTACAAAATCTGCAACCGGAAAAAGTGTACTACTACCCGCAAACAATTACCATACGGTCGAACTGGGACCTTACAGAACACTGGACTGTACAGTAGTATTTATTTTACCAAGGCTGATACCGAATCGCAGATATTCGGAAATATGGCTTTTAATTTATCCATATTACTTACATCGGCATTTATAAAATTCCAGTTGGTACCACCATCTGAAGATATGCCAATAAGATATGACTTGTACATGCTTACCACTCCGTTACCTTCGCGCGTAAGCGTAACCGTTTCTGCTATTACACACTGCAATTCCTTATTGCATTTAACAGGCTCCGATGGCTGCTCCAACTTAATACTGTCATATTTTAAGTTCTGCTCTGCCAACGATTCAGCTGCCTCCTGCAAAACCTCATTGTATTTTTCCTTTCCGCCAAGTGTATCAATAAGAGCAGGGTTGGTATACTTATCAAAGGTGTCGAAATCGCTTATTTGCAGTGCATGCACCATTTTTTTTGCCTGAACTAAAACAGGTGGCTCTGTTTTACCTGGTGTTTGTGCATTACAAACAGAAGCAACAATTACTAAAAACACTATAAGGTATTTAGGCATCCCTCTATTTTTTAGTTCCTTCTACGTATTATCAGTGTACTTGTTCCCCGTCCTTATAGGTAACCTTTTTTTCAACCTTACCGCTCTTATCGTAATATGTCCACTCACCATCGGGTACACTGCGGGGATTCAATCTGTCGCTAGTTACTATTTTATAATTGGTTGTGCTCTGCACCTTTCCATCAGGGAAGTACGATGTGCACTTACCCGATAATTTACCATCACTAAGTGTTTGTTCCTGCACCAACACGCCATACTGATCATAAAAGGCCCACTTTCCTTCAGGCTTATCATCTTTATAATCGCCTTCCTG
>Ga0206856_10151_pt1 | contig 23950 bp, 24 predicted proteins | sample Alteio_BWOrgCont_48_FD_152630 | JGI IMG/M metagenome (GOLD analysis project Ga0206856, IMG submission 152630) | Enriched cells from forest soil in Barre Woods Harvard Forest LTER site, Petersham, Massachusetts, United States -... | ecosystem: Environmental > Terrestrial > Soil > Temperate forest >...
TATCCAACCGGTTTTTTTGCATACCGAGCAGCCACCTTTACAAAACGGACAGGTAATGTCTACTTCTGCCCCTGGTTCAACGAAGGGAAAGTAGCTTGGTCGTACGCGGATATCAAGACTGCTATTTTCAAAAAGAGCTTGCATAAACGCTTTAATTGTTGCAAATAAATTGGACAGTGAAATATCAGTGTTTATCACCAGCCCTTCAAGTTGCATAAAAGTAAAGTCATGTGAAGCATCGGTCGCTTCATGCCTGAACACACGCCCTGGTGCAATGATAGCAAGAGGGGGAGTGCTATTTTTCATGGTGCGAATTTGTACCGTAGAGGTATGTGTACGCAATAATAATTCGGGGAGAGTCAGCCAAAATGTATCTTGCATGTCACGCGCAGGGTGATCTTTGGGGATGTTTAATCCTTCAAAATTATTACCCTCGGTTTCTATTTCAGGACCCTGGACAACGCTATAACCCATAGACATAAAAATGTCTTCAATTGATTGAATAACTGAAGTAAAGGGATGCAAGCTGCCCTTTTGATTAACTGGTTTATATGCAGTGACATCAAAGTGTGCTTGTTGTTGTTTAAGCAGTTCAGCTTTTCGTAATACGAGGCGTTCTTTATGCAGTATGATTGATTGATGGATATCATCACGGAGCTTATTCAGCTGAGGGCCATATAATTTTTTATCATCGAGTGATAAATCTTTTAAGGTGGCTAATAGCTGCGTGACCGTACCATTTCTTCCAAGATACCTGACGCGCAGCTCTTCGGCCTGTTCATCTGAAAAAGCCAACGCAAGATCTTCAATAAAGGTATTTGAAAGGGTTTGTATATGTTCAGAAAGTGGTTGCATGATTTATTTTCATTATCTTAAAAAACAAATGTTGCTTCAGCTTAGCAAACAGTAGTGGCTTTTGCAATTCGGTGGTTTGTTGGCTAAATCATCTTAATTTCAGTGTCATCAAGGCAATTAAACACAAAATGCATGAAATGATTCCAAAGCGTATCGTTATTTTTGATTCTGGCCAACCGAGTAGTTCAAAATGATGATGAATGGGGGCCATTTTAAAAACTCGTCTTTTAAATAAACGGTATGACGTAACTTGAATAATGACAGAAAGTGTTTCAATGACAAACAACCCTCCGGCAATCCCCAATAATATTTCTTGGCGAGAGGCCAGTGCCATAAACGCTAAACTTGCGCCGAGCGCTAATGAGCCAACATCTCCCATAAAAATTTGTGCAGGGTAAGCATTAAACCATAAAAAACCTAACGATGCGCCAATCAGAATAATTCCCAATATTGCAATTTCAGATGTTCCTGCAAAGGGTATATGCAGATAGTTTGCAAAGGTGTAATGACCAGCCAGGTATGCAGTAATAGCAAATGTTGCAAAATTTGGCAGCAGTGAACCGATTGCAAGGCCATCGAGCCCATCAGTTAAGTTAACTGCGTTGCTGGTACCAACAATAATAAAGATGGCCCAAGGAATAATAAAATACCCAAGATCAATAGTATATTGTTTTAAAAAGGGAATGCATATTGTCGTCGGAGGTGTGCAGAGGAAAAGCCACGCACACGTAACAAGCGTTGCGCAGAGGATTTGTGCATAGAATTTTGATCGCTCTGAAATGCCTCGAGAATATTTTATCTTGTTCCAGTCGTCCCAAAATCCAATTAAACCAAAACTAAGCAAACAAAATAAGAAAATCCATACTTCGGGCCGACTTAAATTACACCAGAGTAAAACGGTAGTCGTGATCACGAATAAAATAAATAATCCACCCATGGTAGGAATATTATCTTTTGCGCGATGGTTTTGGGGAGTGTGTTCTCGTGCTTTTGAGCGAAAAAACTTTTGGGATAGTCTGATAAATGCTGAACCAAAACCCAAAGAAATGCAAAGTACTGTTAATAAGCTTGCAATCATCCGAAAGCTAATATAGTGGACAACATTGAGTGCGGTGATGTCTGTACTCAGCAGGGATGCTATATGATATATCATCTATTTGTATTCGCGAGGTAAAAAGGTTTATGTGCTGATAATATTTAAAAAACCCATCATGAGTTCAAGAAAAATGAGAATAATAATAGAAACAGATAAAATATCTTCTCGTATTACTTCAAGTTTATGTTGATAAACGCTACTTATATTGTGAATAATTGAAAGTTTATGTTTTATAGAATCTTTCCAATTCTGTAAATCCAATTTTTCCGATAAAAGTGTATACAGTTCTGAGTAATACGCTTCTCCCGTAATTTTTATACTACTTTCAATTCGTTCAGTAATAACTGAAATGTCCACTTGAAGTTTGCCTAAGTCACCGACAGGATCACTGGTCATTACACCAATAAAGGGAAGATACGCTTTAAGCGGCGGTGATTTTATTTCATTTTCATACGCAAGATTGAGCTGTTTATCAAGTACTCGGTCAAAGTATTGTAATTCAAGATATTGCAAATTTGCAAACTCAAAAAAATCGAGAATTTCTTCGTATTCATCATCATACATGAATGCGGCTTGGGTATCGATAATAATAAGATCTCCCCGATAATACCCAAATGCAGAGGCGAGTATTTCATTTTTTTGATACTCAGAAAGCGTTTCTGTTTCAAAGCGAAGTAATGATGCAATGGTACTGCCATGCTCTTCTTTGAGTTTCACGACATCCCATGTTTCAGGTGATTGATCAACCTGAATAACCACATATGATGTCCGCAAATGGAAAAAACGTGCTTGTTTAATCTCACTTTTTATTCGATTAAACAGCGCGCTTGCATCGGTGGTACTTTGTTCATTGTATTGTTGATCAATGTCATTAATCATAGAACGCAGCTCTTCAAGAGTAGCGTTAAATGGAATTTTGTACTGTAAGGTGATTACCCCAAAATTATGTAATTTTGCATTGACCGATTTTGAAGCAGGATTTTTGTGTGGCAGTTCAACAGAAAGCGGAATGTGATAATTCCTAAAATGCTTAGTTAATGCTTTTGATTGCGCAACTAATAATTGTTGACGCTTTATCCGCTCAAGGTTAATATCATCGCCGACATCAAACGCGTGAAATATAAAGATATTACCTAAGAATTTTTTTTGTATCATAAAAGCTCCAAAAATTAATCTTTTTTTAAGATTGAGAGGAATGCTTCTTGTGGAATCTCAACCGACCCAACCTGCTTCATTTTCTTTTTACCGGCTTTTTGTTTATCAAGGAGTTTGTTTTTACGTGAAACGTCACCGCCATAACATTTTGCAATAACGTCTTTGCGGTATGCAGATACTGTTTCACGTGCAATAACTTTTGCGCCAATTGCCGCTTGTATGGCAACCGCAAAAAGTTGACGGTGAATAGTATCTTTCAGTTTACTTGCGATTACTCTCCCGACGCGTGGTGCGCTTTCTCTGTGTAAAATGACAGATAATGCATCCACCGGTGCACCATTGAGTAAAATATCCATTTTAACAAGATCACCTTCTTGGTAGCCCGCCTCTTCATAATCAAGACTTGCATACCCTGAGCTGACCGATTTGAGCTTATCATAAAAATCGGTAGCCACTTCATTAAGCGGAAGTAAATAGGTGACAATAATTCGATCCTCACTTAAATACGTTAGATTTTTTTGCACACCGCGATTTTCTTCGCATAATTTTAAAATAGCACCTAAATATTCTTTTGGCACAATAATAGTAGCGGTGATCATCGGCTCTAAAATAGATTCAATTTGTTGTACATCAGGAAAATCTGAAGGGCTTTCAATATCAACAACTTGACCGGTATACTTCATTTTAATTTTATATAATACGCTCGGAGCGGTTGCAATTACCGCTAAATCATATTCTTGTTCAAGCCGTTCTTTAAAAACATCCATATGTAATAACCCAAGAAAACCACAGCGGAATCCTAAACCGAGAGCGACCGAAGTTTTCTTTTCAACGGTAATACTTGCATCATTGAGCGTTAGTTTTTCAATAGCATCGCGTAACAATTCAAAATCAGTGCTTTCAACGGGATATATTCCCGCAAAAACCATCGGTTTTGCCGGTTTAAACCCAGGAAATGGAGTAACGGGAGACCGCACATGGTGGAGCGTGTCACCAACACGCGCTTCACGAACGCTTTTCATGCCGGTGATGATATATCCTACTTGGCCGGCATACAATGCATTCATCGGTTTTTCATCAGGATATAAAATGCCCAATTCAAGAACTTCATAGTTTTGATTTGGTTGAACAAGGTGAACCATATCACCCTTTTTTACTGAGCCATTTTTTATTGCGATAAGACAAACAACGCCTTTGTATTCATTGTACCACGAGTCGAATAGCAAGGCCTTTAAAGGTTCATCATTTGAGCTTTCAGGAGCAGGTATTCGTTCAATTACCGCATTTAAAATATCAGTAATACCAATTCCCGCTTTTGCAGAGGCGCGTATGGTGTCCTGAGGTTTAAAATCAAAGAGATTATCGATCTCTTTTTCAATACGTTCAGGGTCCGCGGTAGACATATCAATTTTATTGATCACCGGGATAATAGTTAAACCTTGTTCAAAAGCGAGGTAAAAATTAGCCATTGTTTGTGCTTGAACGCCTTGGGTCGCATCTACGAGCAATAGCGCCCCTTGACATGCATATAATGACCGTGAGACTTCATAGCTAAAGTCCACGTGGCCAGGAGTATCAATTAAATTGAGCAGGTAGTTGGTGCCCTTGTGCTCATAAATCATGGAAGCACTTTGTGCTTTTACGGTGATACCGCGCTCTTTTTCAACTTGCAATTTATCAAGAAACTGCTCATTTTTTGTTCGCATCGAAAGCGTACCGGTCACTTCAAGCAAACGATCACACAGTGTTGATTTGCCATGATCAATGTGTGCAATAACCGAAAAATTGCGAATTCTGTCGGGAGTAAATTGTCGTAAGTCAATTTTATCTGGATCCATAGCTCTTAATATTCGCATGAGGTTGAATTTTTAATAAGATTATCTTTTTGAGTCTAGCCGAACTCCCGTATTTTGTAAAAATACCCGTATGGTATGAAGCGTTACTCTGAAGCGGTATTACATTTTATGGGGATTACTCACTCCTAATAAGTCCAAACAAAGTGCTATTGTCGAGCGTAATGTAGCTATTACCGCAAGTCGTGCACGTGTTTTTTGTGTATTGGTAGTTTCGATCACTCTATTTACCGCATAATAACTATGAAAGGTGTGCGCAAGATCATAGACATAAAAAGCTAAAATATGTGTTTGGTGTGTGCGGTTAATAGTGGCAAGTGTGTCTTTCAGGCTCACTATTTTTTTTAATAGTACGCGTTCTTCAATGCCTATATGTGCAAGATCGGTATCATTGATATTTGCAAACAGTTCATGAGTAGTAGCTTTTTCCAAAATACTTGCAGTACGTACATACGCATATTGAATATAAAAAACAGGATTTTCGTCAGTTTTTGTCATTGCTAAGTCAATGTCAAAGTCCAAGTGGGCATCTGCTTTACGATTAAGATAGAAAAAAGCGCGCAACATCGCTTCCCACCGTCGTGATTATATCTTCAAGACTTACAATGCGACCGGCTCGCTTTGACAGACGTACAAATTCACCCGATTCTTTCAGGGTAACCAGTTGATATAAAATAACATCAAGCAGGGCAGGGTTGTATCCCAGTGCTTCCAAAATGGCTTTGAGGCGAACAACGTAGCTGTGATGATCTTGCCCGAGGACCATTATAATATGATCAAAGCCTCGGTTAATTTTGTTCAATAAATAAGCGATGTCGGCAGCAACGTAGGTTAATTCTCCCGTGGTTTTTTTAAGAACACGATCCTTATCATCGCCAAAACGCGTTGATGCAAACCAGAGTGCTCCTTCGCTTTCATACGTGCATCCTTGAGCGGCAAGTAGTTCGAGTGCGTTTGCAATAGCGCCGCTTGTATGAAGAGTTGTTTCCGAAAACCAGTCATCAAAGGTAATGCCATAGGAAGTTAAGGTTTTTTGTATGCGTGCCAGAAGGTGCTCTTTGGCGTAGTCTTTGAAAAAGCTATCAGGATTATTTATGACATTTTTCCCCTGTTCACTGATGCATTGTTGTGCGAGCTCTTGGAGGTATTCGCCGTGGTAACCGTCTTCAGGAATTTCTGCCGCTATACCGAGTTGTTGTTGGCAGCGTATTTTAAATGAGTGACCTAATTTATCAATTTGAGCTCCGGCATCATTTATATAAAATTCAGCGACCACGTGATGCCCACGAAATCGTATAATTCTGCTTAAAACGTCACCGATAATAGCATTCCGTCCATGACCGATATGCAGTGGCCCCGTCGGGTTAGCACTGACAAATTCAATTGAATATTTTTCGGTAGGTTCTTCAGATGATTTTTTAAAAAAATCTTTACCAATGTCATAAAGTTGCTGTGCGCAGAGCACAAATGCGGCATCGGTTAAAAAGAAATTAATAAATCCGGGGCCTGCAATTTCAAGGCGTGCAACATGTGGATGAGTAAAAGAAGTAACAATTTCTTGTGCAATATCACGAGCCGGTCGTTGTAATTGTTTAGCAAGTATCAGCGCACTGTTTGATGACAAATCACCAAATTGCTGTTTGTGAGGGTCGGTGTTTAACGTAAGCTCGCTCGTGGTGACAGTAGTTGCAAAATTATGGGCAACAAAGGTGCTAAAATCTTGTTTAATATGGTCTAGAATATGCATATAACAGGCTCGATTTACAAAATATAATACATTTTCATGGAAGGTTTATTGAGAACTTTTGTGATGTATTTTAAGTATAACATGTTTTTAATGTCAATATGAGTAACATGATTTGAGTAACATAATTTGTCTTTGCATTGAAATCCAAGAAATCAGCTCTATTTGAGCACTCTTATCCCTGGCAGTCTTACAATGTTTGAATGGGATAATGCAAGATTGCTTGCTGGGGGTGCCACACCATGTTAATTAGTGTATACTCATAATTATCATGAATAGTGCAATGTTAATTTCTGGCGGTGTTGATAGTTCTGTTGCGTTGCATTTGCTTAAGCAACAGGGGCACACAATCACTGCTTTTTACCTTAAAATTTGGCTTGAAGATGAATTGTCATTCCTTGGCTCATGCCCTTGGGAAGATGACCTTGCGATGGTACGTGCGGTTTGTGCGCAAGCCGGAATACCGTTAGAGGTTATTTCATTTCAGCGGGAGTATTGGGACCGGGTGGTTGCTTATACCATTGACCAGGTTCGCGCCGGGTATACCCCTAATCCTGATATGTTGTGTAACCAACAGGTTAAGTTTGGTGCATTTTATGAGCGATTTGGTGAATCATTTGATTTTATAGCCACGGGCCATTATGCACAGGTTACAAGACATCAAAAGGAAGTACTTCTTCAGCGGTCTCCTGATGCCATTAAAGATCAAACATATTTTTTAGCATATCTTAACCAAGCACAGATTGCTCGTGCATTGTTTCCCATTGGACACCTGCAAAAAAACGAAGTTCGGGTATTGGCTGATCAGTTTGATTTGCCTAATAAAGCGCGTAAAGATAGCCAGGGAATTTGTTTTTTGGGAAAACTTAAATTTAATGATTTTATTAAACATCACTTAGGTGAGGTTTCGGGTCATATTGTGGAATATGAAACAGGTGCTATTTTGGGATCACACCGTGGTTTTTGGTTCCATACCATTGGCCAACGTCAAGGCCTTGGTTTAGCCGGTGGGCCCTGGTATGTTGTGCAAAAAAATGTGCATGATAACATAGTATTTGTTTCTCGCTTATACCATGCACAGGACAAAGTTCGTGATACTTTTATGGTAGGTGCATGTAATTGGATTAATGGCTTGCCTACCAATTCAGTATTGGACGTTAAAATACGGCACGGCCAGCATTTGTATACTGCGCATATTAATTATGCGCCCGATGGCTCTGTTATGGTTCAGTTACCCCAGAATGATCAAGGCATTGCACCGGGTCAGTTTGCGGTTTTTTATGATGGTATTACGTGCTTGGGTGGTGGAGTGATTTGTTAAATGTATAATGATAAAAAATGTAATAGCGAATTGCGTGAAAGGATACCCGCATGATTGCAATAAGTGGTGGTGTGCCGATAACATTTGCAACAATGATTACGCTTGTTCGTTTTGTATTGATACCTCCATTAATAGTGGCATTGCAAGAACATGCATGGGATCATGCAATAATTATTATGGCGCTAGCAGGGTTAAGTGATTTTTTGGATGGTTGGTGTGCTCGGTTTTTTAATCAGCAGACACAGCTGGGCACTTACTTAGACCCGCTTGCAGATAAGGTTCTTATGATTTCCTGTTATGCCAGCATGTTTTCAGAATGGTTTTCTGCCTTATATATTCCGGCTTGGTTTCTTGCATTGGTTATTGTGCGTGAGGTGAGCATTGTAGCGGGTGCGTTAGTGGTCGGCGGTTATATGAATAAACCATTTTCTATTAAGCCGAGTTTGCTTGGTAAAGCTGCCATGACGGTTCAAGTTATATTTGTGCTCTTTTTTTTTATTGCCGAGTCATTCCATTGTGTTAATAACAATGCGCTTCAATGCTTATTTTATGCGGTGGTTGCGATTCTTATTGCCTCATGGATGCACTATGTATATTGTGGTATGAAGGAATTATAAATATGAAAAAAGTTTTAACTCTTTTGTTGTTAATAACAAGTGGATCATTTGGGTTATTAACTGCTGAGCATGAAGAATCATTGTATGTCGAACGTACACACAAGGTAACTAAAAAAAATAAATCATTGGATACAGTGCGTGAAGAATTTGTTCGTGCTTGTGAAGAATGTATGCATGGGCTTATTCGTGAAATTCGTGTTATTCGGTCGGTGTGTAAAAAATTTCAGAACGGCGTGGTTGATACCTGTATAGGTTGTATGTTTACTCACCGTGGTATGCTGCTTAAACGTATGCATATGTTTTTTGTTGCACCGACTGATGGTTTACAGGATTGTACTCATGTTGAATGCACACATAAGGAAAAGCAGGCAATTCCCTTGGATGGTCTGGCTCTTGTTGGTGCAGTTGCTATGGTACAAGAAGACCTATTGCAAGCGATGAGTAACATGTTAGAACTTGCAAGCGGTTCACCGTTTGTTTGTGCTTCAAAAAAACAACTTGTGCAGTATAGTGAAAGCCTTAATCAGTGTATTAAAGAAAGCGAAGATTTTTGTGCACAAGCATTGGCGCTCTAGCCAATGATGATAAACTGTTGCATATTTAAAAAGAGCCTTTATTGGATAATAGGTTTTATGTGGGATTTTTCTCAAAGTAATAATCAATGAGAAAAGATATATAGTTTTAAGTTTAAAGGAATATTTTATGGCGTCATTTAACCAAGTTACTTTGATAGGCAATTTAACTCGTGATCCTGAATTAAAAGATGTGGGTAATGGTCGGTTATGCAGCATGAGTATTGCGATTAATCATCAGTATAAAAACAAGCACACCAATGCAATGGTGCAAGAAGTTTGTTATATGGACATTAATGTGTGGGGTCCGCAAGCAGAAAGCTGTAATCAGTATCTGCAAAAAGGTAAACCGATATTGGTATCTGGCCGTATCAAGCTTGAAGTATGGAAAGACAATGCGGGGCAAACACGCAGCAAGCATAGCATTGTTGCGGATCGTGTGGTGTTTTTATCAAGCAATCAAGCAGGGGAGTACGCTTCTTCTGAAAATTCATATGAAGAAAGCCGCGAAGTATCACCAGCTGTTGAAGCTAAGCCGAAAAAAACTGTCCGTAGCGCTAAGTCATCTGAATCAATAAGTGATGTTGTTTTTAAAGACGAGCAACCATTTGAAGATGATTTACCATTTTAGTTGGCGTAGTTAAGTTGCTTTTTATTGATATAAAACAGTAGTGTATCTTTAAAAAATCGACTTAAAATACCGTATCTCAAGTATATTTTATAAAGGGTCCCTCAAGGCCCTTTATATTTGTTCTTTATTTTTATAATTGACAAATATGAAATTAATGTGAAATGATTTAAATAGGCGGAGCATTTTGTTTATTGGAGAATATGTATGAAAAACTGTTTATTTGTCAGCGGCATAATCATGGGAATTGGTGTTTTTTTTGCCGATAGTCCGCTTTATAGTGCTTCATTTGATCGAGTAGTATCTGAGGCTATAAAAACCTGGACTCAGGTTGATACAGCATCGGCTATTGCGCAAGCAGACCATAATTATTTTGATAGTACGATTGCGTATGCGCATCTTGATTTATATGCTGCATTATATACGTTTTCTCAAAGTAATGATCAGTATCTTATCTCCGAGCATGAAATGTTACAAATACGTGTTTTATTGTATGCAATTGCTCGCTCAAACTTTAATTTATTTTCAGCCTCGATGTCTGATGAAAGCGCCTGTGTTCGGGTGGTAATGAAGAAGATGATGAATATGTGGGATGATATGAGTAATAAACATAATAATGGCTCATGTCAGTTGCGTAGTATTGAGGTATAAAGCCTCAGGCAGAGGTGTACATGTTTTTTTTCTTAAAAATCCCAACCGATATTAAGTGTAATTGATCCACCGAGTAATGCTGTTTTAATAATATGTTTACCATAAAAGGGTACGTTGTATACAAGCCCAATTATGGGTAAATTTTGGTGATTAAAATCGGCAAAATCATAGTCAGCGACAAAATGAAACGTTTGCATAGACCATCCGGCAAGTCGTTCATCGTGAAAAAGATACGATTTATTGTGATCGAGTAAAAACCAGGTACTGTTTTGCTGTTTAGAATAACTATAACCTCCGGTCAGTGACAAGCCACGTATGAAATGATCTGCTTTAAAAAAGAGACCTAAGACATACTGATTTCCAAGAGCCTCTTGGATTTTTTCTTTTTGAAGCAGTACGAGCCCTGATTGTTGATTGTCAGTTTTAACCCGTTGGGTGAACGAAGAGTTAGCAAAAAAAAAAAGTGCCTGAAAATGAAGTCCAAATGTCATCCAATCATAAAGCCCATATGAATGTTCAAAGATAATAAATCCTCCGGCATGTTTATTGTACCCTAACGGTAGTTCAAGTAAGTGGTTGCTGTTTTGAGGGCAACTCACGGGAATCAATGCTCCCGTTTGTATTGTTGTATCAACAAAGTCATAATAGCCGGTATCGTCGTAGTTGATTGTCCATCCAAGGGAGCATGCAAGGTCACTGGGGCCCTGTGTTTTGTAGCTATTTCTGGTAAGGCTGTATTGTTCTAAAATAGGGTCGAGCGATTGTAATACTTCTTGCCATATTGTATTTGAACGATTTAATGTGTGATCATTGATTGGGGTTAAATCGGTAAATTGTGCGGTTGAAACATGAATTTTTCTCAATGGCAGTTGTGCGCGTACAAAAAAACCGTTGGTAATATTTTGTGCAAAATCGAGCATGATTTCGCTGGTATGCAGTGAGCCAGCCAGTGAAAGGGTAGCAAAGTTTTTACTGTTGGGCAGTGCCGCAAGTTGTTGTAAAACAGACTGATAGGGGTTATTGATACTTTCAGTAACTCCACTTACCATATGTTGTAGATGATGGACTCCATAGAGATTAAGTAAATTAGTTTTTTTACTCACCCCATTTTTTGCATGAGTTGCGCGTCCATGTGTTACTGTTATTTGTGCAGAGCTCAAACCGGGGCGTTCAAATCGCGGTTCGCCAAAAAAAAGTGGCGCTCGATAAAATTGTACATAGTCAAAAGCTAATATGGTGCTTGTTACTAGTAATGCGGTACTTATACCAGCCAGTCGTGCATTCATACTAAAAATCCTTACTGATAAAAAATCTTTTACTATGTTATACATGATTTTTTGAAAAAAATCGTGGGGATTGAGTTAAACTATGGTATAATGGGGGTTTATACAGTAAAAATTACATATTATCCGAGGTTTTTTATGAACGATGAAAATAATAAGCCAATTGATATGAATGATGGCGAATCGCACGGCTCTGCGGTGTGCGAACAAGAATTACAACAGGTAAAAGAGCGGTATAAATATTTACTTGCCGATTTCGACAATTATCGTAAACGGGAAGAAAAAGACCGTGTAGCCCGTGTTCAAAGTGCTCAAGCAGATGTTTTACGTGACTTTTTATCCCTCGCTGATAATTTTGAGCGTGCGCTTAATGATATGGCTATTGCGCAAAATAGCGAGCAGTTACAACAAAAACTGGCCGGTTTTGAGCTGATATATAAAAGTCTTTGTAAGATTATAGAATCTTATGGTGTGACTGAAATGAAAGATACGGTCACCTTTGACCCTGCCAAACATGAAGCACTTATGTTTGTTTCACAAGCGGATGCCCCTTCAGGCTCAATTGTGGCAGTTCTTGAAAAAGGATATTTATTTAAGGGAACGGTGCTTCGTCCCGCACGTGTGAGTGTTGCTCAATGAAGAAACAATTGATCTTGGTATCCCCCCCCCTTTTGACATACAAGTTTAATGGTTTAAGCTGAGTAACAGACAAATATAAATAATTGTTAAACCAATTAAATCAATAGGAATGGTATGTCGAAATTCAAATTGAAATTAAATAAAATAGCGGTAGCGATGTTTATTGGTATAAACGCTGGTGGTAGCATTGGTTTGCTTGCAAATGATAACGTGAATGATTCTGTAAAAGAATCAGTTGTGGGGGTTTTGGCGGATGAAGCTGAAATTCAACGTCGCGAGCAAGTAGGTTTTGCTTTGTTAGCGGAAATGCTTGAAAAACCGTTTGTTAAAACATTTCGCGAATATTGTGAAGAACTTATAAGCTTGTGGTCAGATATCCCAAAATTTAAAGAATTTTGTGCGGTGTTACAAGTGCTTAAATTTTCAAAAGATCCAAAAGATTTAAAAAAAGCGCTTGAAGGATTTAGGAATTTATTTCCCAAGGACTTGCTTGATCGTTTTGATAAAATGGGACTTTTGCAGCAAATCGCTCTTAAAAGAAGATTAACTGAAGCAATGAATAGAAAATAACGAAGAACTTATATATCATAACGGATGAAAAGTTCAGGGGTGCTCATGTGGCACCCCTTTTTTAGTGTAAAATTTAGTATACCCCAGGCAATTTTCCTCGTCTGTAGTGATTAAATCATTGATCCTTAAGGCTATTTTTGTTTAATGTAAAACATGAGATATGTCTAATTATGAGGGGAAATGTCTATGAATAATAGATTGTCTATGGGGATGGTATTACTAGTATTAACACAATTAATATCAATACGAGTATTGTCGGTACAAGCGTTAGGCGTTGCTCAAGCTGATAATTCAGTGCCGACATTTGATTGGGCGATCGTTGGTGCTGGTCCTGCAGGGATTGTGACGGTTGGCTTGTTGTTAGATTTAGGTGTTGCTCCACAAAGTATTATTTGGTTTGATGATAAATTTAACGTGGGGCGTTTGGGCGAATTTTATTCAACGGTTCCCGCCAATGCCTCGACTGCATTATTTATTGATTTTATTGAGCAATGTAAAACATTTAATGCATTTCCTTCGGCGGCACGTGATGCGCTTTATAGCTATGATCGTGACCGTGAGTATCCACTTCAAACTATTATTGCGCCATTACAAGATATTACCCGGTATATGTGTTCTCAGGTGGTCGCCATACAGAAATCAATTTGCGCATTAGATTTCAATGCACAGGGGTGGAATATACATGCGGGGGGGAAAAAAATATGTAGCAACACACGTCGTTCTTGCCACTGGTGCCCATCCTCGTTCATTTAATTATCCGGTAGAGCATGAAATTCCACTTGATTTGGCGCTCAATAAGAAAGTACTTAAAACATTAGTGAATAAAGATGATTCAATAGCGGTGATTGGAAGTGCTCATTCTGCGGTATTGATTATGAAATTTCTTTCTGAGTTGTCAGTTGCCCGTATAATTAATTTTTATAATAAACCATTGCAGTATGTGCAAAAAAAAAAGAGTTGGTGTATAAAAATATTGGATTACTTGGTATCGCGGCACAGTGGGCACAAACAGTATTAGAGAAAAATCCACCGGCTAATTTGGTGCGTGTGTATAATTCACCAGAAGCTCGCCAGGCATGGTTGCCAATATGTAATAAGATTGTCTATGCGGTTGGTTATGACCGCAATGATGTACCATTGGTCAACGGAGCAGCACAGGTAACCTATGACCCTACATCAGGAGTTATAGCGCCCGGGCTTTTTGGTATAGGCATTGCGTTTCCCGAGGTTATCACTGATGCACAGGGTGCTGTAATCGATTTTAGAATCGGATTAAATAGTTTTATGGAGTATGCGCAGCGAGTCATTCCACAATGGCTGCAGCGGTGCGATCGTTCGTATTTAGGTAAATTTGAAGCGTTGTTCTCCATTAATTTACTCTAATATTTGAGAGTGGTTTTTTAAAAGGGTTGATTGTGTAGCGGTATACTATCAACCCTTTTAAAAAATTGTTATTTGAATTTAAAGTATTTGCAACAGAGAATCTTTTTTGCGCATTTCGTAGGTAATTAAGTTGAGCTGCGGACAGGGGTTTGTATGAAAAAAATGCCGAAAAGAACGGGTGTTTTTTTTAAAAAATGAATTGCTTGTGTTTGGATTTGATTTTGATTTATAATTAATAACAGAAATAAGTTTAAAACAACTTTAGATTTTGGAGCTTGTTTATTATGAAAACCCAAAGTAAATCAGTGATCAGTGTGTATATATTTATGCTTATCGCAGTTTCTTTGTGTATGCCCATGATAATAAGAGCTGCTACTAATAAAGGTCCTGTGGCTGGCGGTGCTTCACCGGTTGTGTCGGTTGGGGCACCCATAGTTCACGCTGCTGATGTTAATCATGGATTGAAAATTTCTAATACAACGACTGAAAATGTAACCATTCGATATAAGAGCATTAAAGACGGTGCTGAAGTTGACCTCAATGCAACTATTAATCCTAACCAATCAATTGAAATAGTAAAAAAACCGGGAACTGACGTTATTTATACTTCAAAAGATTGTGTTAATTGTTTACTTGTCGGTGATGCCGGTGGTGCAGCGATTATACAGGCTAAAAAATAAAATAATTATTCTTGTTCGAGACGTAAAAGCCCAATACCTTTGCTTTTAGAAAACATATTAATAAATACATACATTGAGAGAATAAGATAAAAAAAGCTTAACAGTAAGCTTGTATATATTGCATTAACGGGAAGTATGCCTGTTTGAATAAAAGTACGCAGTGCATAAAACGTATGGGTCATTGGTAATGCATATGCAATATATTGTGCCCAGCTTGGGAGGACTTCAATTGAGTAATATACTGTACTAAAAGCGGCTAATGTCCAGTCAAGTGCCCAGATAAATGATTGAATTTTATGACTCCAGTAGATTATAAGTGCACTCATAAAAAAACCTAATGCCCATCCACTGATAATAAATAAAATAAATAGGGGAAAAAGTACGGTACCTAAAAGGGTCAAGTTACAGCCATAGATACTCCACGTTATAATAATTCCAAAAACCATAGTAAATATACTTTTAATAATACCAAGGCTCATGGCAGAAATTATCCATTCTGTAATTTCTAAAGGAGAAGAGAAAAGGTTAATTAAGTTATATGACCAGAGTTCATCAACTAAGCTTGATATAATTTCATGTTCTGCGCGAGTAAAAATTTGCCAAAATATAAGTGCGGCAAGGAGCATCGTGGTATACATGGACAGATGCTCAGTGTTCCCCTGTAGCCAAACACCGGTGAGCCCCCATAAAATAATTTCTAAAAAAGGCCAATAAATAATATCAATAAAACGATGAAACTCTCGAGTTGTTGACATAAGATGACGTTTTAACAATATCTTAATACGATATAATTTCATGCAGGTTTGTTTCTCACAAGATGCAAAAAGTAGTCCTCGAGTGTAGGTTTTTCAATAGAAATGTTGGTATATTCTACATTGATCCGTGCTAAATCGGTTAGCAGGCGAGCAATATGATTTTCTTCAATGTTGAGCTCAATAAGCCGACCCTTAATTTCATAAGGGATGTTGTGTTGCTTTGCATATTCTTCGGTTCGTTTAAGTCCATCACCTACTATCAATGAAACGTGGGCGGTAGAAACAGACCGAGCTAGCTTTTCAGGGGTGTCATTGGCTACAATTTTACCTGATTGTAAAATGAGTACACGACTACAAATTTCGGTTACTTCATTCATATTATGCGAGGTGAACAACACCGAAACACCTTCTTGTTTTTGTTGATGTAAAACAAAGCGATGCACATCATAGGCAACGTCAGGATCAAGTGATGCGGTTGGCTCGTCAAGTAATACAACCTTGGGGCTTGCCATAAAGGCTTTAGAGAGCATGACACGAGTCATTTGCCCGGCAGAAAGAACGCCTGTGCTTGCGTCTTTCATATGCCACATAGAAAAAAACTTTAAAAGATATTCCATGCGTTCTTTAATTTGTGGGCGTGATAAACCATATAAACGTCCGAAAAAATCAAGATTTTCTGCAATAGTTAATCGGCTTGGTAGTTTGGTATAAGAGCTGGCAAAGGCAACATTTTGTAAAATATTTGATCTATGTGCCGATAGATTTTGACCAAAATATAAAATATTGCCGCTTGTAGGAGTCATGACACCTAAAAGCATTTGGATAGTTGTCGTTTTTCCTGAGCCATTTGCACCAAGAAACCCAAGAATTTCCCCTTGTTCTAAAGTAAAAGAAATATTATCAACTGCGGTTGTACTGCTTTTTGCAGAGCTGAACCAATGTTTTTTGGTAAATGTTTTAGTGAGTTGATTAACTTGCAATGCGTATTCGGCCATTATCATTTCCTCACTTGTGTGTACCCGTAAAACATCTTTTCGTGGCTTATTCCATTTCAAGCCGAGCTAACCCGTATTTTTTGCTTGATTTGAATACGTAGGTGAACATAGATATTATAATTATTATGTATAAAAAGTTGAGTAATATTCCCATATACCAATAATGTGCGGGAATTGATCCTGTAGTAAGCAATGATCGAATGCTTTCAAAAGTATATGTTGTGGGCAATGCGTATGCAATATATTGTGCCCATGGAGGTAAAATTGATACTGGATAAAATACTGAGCTAAACGGTGCGATAATCCAACCCATTGCCCATGCAAGTGATTGTGCGCTTTGTCCCGTATGAACCAAGATCATAGTAGTTAAAAAGCCAAGCCACCAACCGCTCACGACCAGTGATATAAAAAAGGGAATTAAATACCAACCTGAAAGAATAGGGGATAAATAAAAAAAGAACCAAACCATAGCAAATCCAAAGAGTGCAATACCCAGCGCCTTAATAAAGCTGACGCTCATGATTGCTCCTATCCATTCACGAATATGAAGGGGGGTGGAAAATAAATTAACCATATTCCTTGACCAAAGCTCTTCAAGTAAACATAAAGATACTTCCATTTGTGTGCGTACCAAAACTTGCCAGAGTACTAACGAGGTCAATAAAATTAAACTTAAATTAGTTGATTGATCTGCCGAGCCTTGTAACCAAATACTGGTAAACCCCCACATAAGAATATCCATCAAGGACCAATAGACCATATCAATAATACGGTGTGGTTCATTGGTCATAAGCAGTATGTGTCTGTGTATAACAGCGGTGATCCGGTATAATTTCATAAAAAATCGCTAAAAAGTTATTTATTAAATTGGAAAATCATCTTACTAAGGTAGTTGTTGAGGTGCATGACTGTCAAGATTTGTGTGAGATATTGCCTTAAGGTAGTCATATTTTTTATTATAAATAAAGAACAAGTTTTAAAAAAACAAAAGGGGATTTATGAAAAAAATGTATATGATTGCATTAATGGTATGCGTAAATCAAATTTCAGCTGCAGTAGATATGCAGGCCGCCTTAGCTGATGTGGATAATGCATACAGTGGGTATGAATCATCAAATCCAACTATGGATGAAAGACATGCTTTGCTTGATTATTTAAAATATTATCGCTCATTTTATCAATTAGTTACACCGCCACCACGCGATTTAATAGAAAAAATAACTCCGGCAGCACGTGCATATGTTACTGCATTAAAAAAAATTGTTGAAAAAAATAAGTTGGCGGGAGATTCTACTCGAGGAATGACGGGTACTTCACGTTTGAGCAGTAACGGGGAAAAATTGTATGAAAAAGCGATTGATATGCTACAAAAAAAATTTTCTTCTCAAAAACCATGTTGTGGTGGAGTCGCTCAATTGATTGATAGGACCAAGGAAGTTCTGGTTTAACGATGCTCGGTACCACTACACATTTTTTTAAGCTCATAAATAAGATCAAACGCTTGCCGTGGGGAGAGGTTGTCACAATCGATAGATTTAATAGAATTGGTTACCCGCATATATTTTTCTTCATGTAATGAGGGCTTTTTTTGCATGGATTGCAGTGCGTTAAGCTGTTCAGTTGCATGAGTAGGGAGAGTAGACAATATTTCTTGGGCTCGATTAATAACGCTTAGGGGTATTTGTGCATTGCGTGCAACATCAATACCAAAGCTTCCCAGCGCACGACCTGGTTTTATTTGGTGCAACAGCACAATGCCATCAATTCCCTTGGTGTTCGCGGTGTGATAGGTGGCAATTGAGGGGTGGTGTTGTGCTAAGCTCGTCAGTTCATAATAATGTGTTGCAAAAAGACAGCGTGCTTTAATCGTTGTGTAAATATATTCAAGTACCGCTTGTGCGATGGCAAGTCCATCATAAGTGCTTGTCCCGCGTCCCACTTCATCTAAAATCACTAAACTTTTTTCTGTTGCTTGGTTGCAGATAAGTGCGGTTTCTTCCATTTCTACCCAAAAGGTACTTTTTCCGCGGGCGACATTGTCAGCTGCGCCAATGCGTGTAAAAATTCGATCAAGAAGCGGTAATTCTGCTTGTTTTGCAGGAACAAATGACCCTGCTTGCGCCATAATATTAATAAGCGCATTTTGGCGTAAAAATGTTGATTTACCCCCCATATTTGGTCCAGTGATGATCCATAAGGATTCTTGATCGGTCAGGGTCAGGCTGTTTGCAATAAAGCATTCGTTCCCTTCGCTGCGCATGCGATTTTCAATCACTGGATGTCTGCCTTGTTCAATGATTATATCGCGTGTGTGGGTAAATGAAGGTTTTGTATAATTAAAGTAATGGGCGGCGTGAGCATATCCATTATAGGCATCAATTTCTGCGAGAAGTGTTGCAGTTTTTTTGAGTAATGGAATATACGTATATACCTGTTGGCAGAGTGTATCAAATAATTCTTTTTCGATGGTACCGCTATCTGCTTGTGCTCGTTTAATATCATACTCTAAATCTTTAAGTTCTTGAGTAGTGAACCGTTCGCGGTCTTTAAGTGTTTGTACGCGTCGGTAATGTGGAGGAATTAAGTGAAAATTACTTTTAGTTATTTCAAATGCATATCCATGCGTAGAATTAAACCGTATTTTAAGTGAATTAATACCGGTCGTTTTTTGTTCTTGTTGCTCAAGGGTAAGCAATGCCTGTGAACCTTGATCTACTAACGTTCTTAGACGATCAAGTTCATCGTGATAATTTGATTTTATAAGCCAATCTTTGGTAACGTCGTCATTGAGGCTACTTTTCAATAATTTATAGAGTGAACGATACTGTTCGTACTGTTGTGTGAAAAAAAATACATAGTTGTTGGAGCGCGCAGTTTTGTACGGTAGAAATAATTAAAGGTATTGTTTGTATGCACCGCGCGAGTTGTAAATAATCGGCTAAGAGCGCACGTTTTAGGGTAATTCGCCCAATTGAACGTTCAATATCACCTACTGATTGCAGATGTTGTATAAGCTTTTCTCGCACAGCAGTATCTTCAACAAGTGCTTCAACATATGACAAGCGTTTTTCAAGTGCGATGCGGTCAATTAATGGCCGTAAAAGCCACTTTTTTATCGTTCGAGATCCCATGGATGTTGTGGCGTGATCAAGGACTGAAAATAATGTATGCGCTGCTGAGCCATCATAGTTGTTTTTTATAATTTCTAAGTTACGTTGTGTTGCGCTATCAAGAATAAGAAAATCATCAGGGATATATAATTCAATAGCGGTTACTGTGGTAAGTGCCGTCGCATTATTTTTTGATAAATATGCATGAAGTATTTGAGTTGCTTGGGTGAGCACTTCTGATCGTGTAATAATCGTTTGTTGTTGTGCATCGAGGAAACTAAGCCATTGAACATATTCTGCTTGATATTCTGCGGCCGGCGCGTTAATGGTAACATATCCAAAAGAACTGATAAGCCGTTGCAGTGCGGGGGCATCAGTTGAAATAACAATTTCTTGTGGCAAAAATCTGCTTAATTCAGCTTCGAGTAATTTTTCATTTGCAGGAGTAATGATTGTTGCAACACAACTACTGGTTAAAATTTCAACAAACAGCAGACCCCACGATTGCGGCCCTTTGGTGACAATGGCAATGTATGCAGCTGATTTTTCATCAAGCAATTTACTGTCAGTCAACATGCCCGGGCTCAGTACTTGAGTAACCCCTCGCTCAACGACTTTACCCACTTCAGGTTGTGAGAGCTGATCACAAAGTACCACACGAAAGCCACCACGAACAAGTTTCATTAAATAGTGATCAACGGTATGTCGAGGAACTCCACATAAAGGTATGGGCTGTCCTTGTGCAAAACCACGCTTAGTTAAAGTGATACCCAAAAAAGCAGCGGCGCGTTTTGCATCATCATAAAAAAGTTCATAAAAATCACCGACTTGAAAAAGTACCAGTTCATCGGGAAATTGTTTTTTTATATCATCATATTGGCGCATTAATGGGGTCATTGGTGCTCAATTTTAATTGATAGTGATTATTGTGTTAACTCATTTTATATGAAGCAAGCGTGAGTAATAATCGTATATCAATAGTGAGTTCCTGAGAAAATTTGTGTGCCGCCGCAGTAAGTGCTAATTGGTTCCATTGCTGTTGCGCATACATTGTCCGTAGTGTAGTGCACAGGTGCTCTGTTGCCTGTGTAATGCGGGCTGCCGTGTTCTGTGCGATAGCGCGTTCTTGGTGTGCATCGGCAGGGATGAGTTTTTTGATAGAAAAATTAATAAACCCAATAGTTTTTTCAATGTTGTCTAGTATTTGAGATATGGTATCGGTGCAGCGGTCTTTGTCTGTTGTGGTGTTGGTCGGGCAGGTTGCGAGCAGGTCAAGATTATTTTTTAATCGTTGAAGGTTGTCTGCAAAAGGCACAAAGTCACGTTTTATTTTAATAGTTTCAGTTTTTACTGCGGTGTGAGCGGTGCCCATTGCACTGTCTTGATATATCCAGGAGCTTTTTGTTGGTACTACCACATGTTCTTTAACAAGTTGATTAAACGATGGCTTAAGTGCGCCCACAACAAACGCAGGAAGTACCGTGTACGTTATTCCGCCAGCCATCCATGACGTCGTGTCACCGACCCATACTGCTTTGTTTTTAAACCAAGTTCCCCAGCCTATCGGAGGTGCGGGAGGTATTGGTAAGGCGACTAACTCTTTAACTCGCTCCAGTTCAGTGGTAGAAAGTTCTGGTTGAGTAGGTTTAGTATTTATCCAGTTATATATTCCTCGGGCAATATATACAGCGGTAGCTGCTACCGCGATTTTAGCGGTGTTCACTGCAAGAGCGCGATTGCGCGTGAATTTTTGTAGCGCGTCAGAATATTTTTTTTTCTGCGAGCTTAATTTTGTCAGTATTCAGGCTCATACTTTTTATATCACGCGGTGCGTTTTGTGCGCTATATGCGTAATTGCTTATCAATAATGTACATAGTAAAATACGTGCAGCTATCATGGGTGTCCTTGCAATGCTTTAAAAATGTATTGTCCGGTATGACTTTCTTTAATAATAGAAACCTGCTCAGGAGTTCCTTGAGCAATAATTTCTCCTCCGCCATCGCCCCCTTCAGGGCCTAAATCTATAAGGTAATCAGTTACTTTAAGAACGTCAATATTATGTTCGATAACGAGGATCGTATTGCCCTTATCAATAAGAGTATTTAATACGAGCAATAATCGTTCAATATCGGTCGCGTGTAACCCCGTTGTTGGCTCATCAAGAATATATAAAGTATTGTGATTACGTTTCGCTAATTCATCAACCAGCTTGATACGCTGTGCTTCTCCGCCAGAAAGGGTGGTTGACGGTTGGTCAAGGCGTATGTAATCAAGGCCAACATCGCATAATAATTGTAATCGCTTAACTAATTGTTTGTGGGCAGCAAAAAATTCAACCGCTTCTCTTCCGGTCATCGCAAGTACATCGGCAATATTTTTACCTTTATAGGTAATTTCGAGGGTTTGCCTATTGTATCGACGGCCTTTGCATGCAGCGCAGATCATAGTGACATCGGGAAGAAAGTGTAGTGATACCGTAATTTTGCCTTCGCCTGCGCATTCTTTACAACGACCTGCACCCACGTTAAAGCTGAATCGGCCGACCGCGTACCCTCGTGCATTGCTCTCAGGCAAGCTGGCAAATAATTTGCGAATATCATCAAAAATACCGAGGTACGTCGCAGGGTTTGACCGTGAAGTTCTGCCGATAGGGTTCTGGTCGATAACAACCATATTACTAATCAGCTTATTACCTGATATTTTATCGTTATCAGCGGGCGCCGCGTAACCAAGGGCAAGTAATTTTTTTAAATTTGGTACAAGCTCTTGCATAATTAAACTGCTTTTGCCTGACCCTGAAACCCCAGAAATGCCACAGAGTACTCCTAATGGGAATTTAACCGTGAGATTTTTAAGGTTATTGGCTACTGCATTATGAAGAGTGATGTAGTTATTCGGAGTCCGTAATGGTTGTGTACGCTCGATAGAACGTCTGCCACTTAAAAAGTCACCGGTTGCAGACCGAGGGTTAGTAATAAAGTCATGGGGAGTCCCTTCAGCAACCACGGTACCACCGAGCACACCAGCAGCGGGACCCATATCAATAATATAGTCTGCTTGCAGCATGGTATCATGGTCATGTTCTACGACGACTACCGTATTTCCCAGATCGCGCAATTTGAACAACGTCGTAATCAGGCGATCATTGTCTCGTTGGTGCAGGCCAATGCTTGGTTCATCCAGAATGTATACAATACCACTCAATGCTGAGCCAATTTGAGTTGCGAGTCTAATCCGTTGACCCTCTCCGCCGGATAATGTACGAGCGGTACGGTTGAGTGCAAGGTAATTAAGTCCCACATTGATAAGAAACGTATAACGGTTAACAATTTCTTGTAATAATCGTTCAGCAATGGTTTGGTCTTGTGGTGCGAGGGTAAGATTATTTAAAAATTTAAGACCATCTTTAATAGCAAGCTGAGCAACTTCATAAATATTTTTACCATTAATTTTGACTGCTAAGGCATACGGGTTCAGCCGTTTACCCATACATTGTGAACAGTGTATTTCTCCATAAGTATTTTCAATTGCCTCTTCAGCGTCAGCGTTCCAGTGGCTCGTCGTGTGTTTTGTTTGGTAGCCAAATGTAACACCCAGGCCGTGGCATTGTTTACAGGCACCCAGGGGTGAATTAAATGAAAACAGCCGTGGTTCAACTTCCGGAAATGAACTGCCGCAGGGGATACACATACGTGCCGAAGAAAAAATATGTTTTTGATCATCAACCATCAGTCCGCATAACCCATTGGTGAGGGCAAAGGCCTTTTCAAGCGCTTCGTACAACCGCGGTTCTTCAGCAGGTTCAATGGTAATGGTATCAATAATAATATCGATTGAGTGTTTATAGGTTTTTTTAAGTTTTAAATCATGAATAGTTTGCAATGATGAACAGGTGACTTTGGTACCATCGATGAAAAAACGATAAAAGCCATCTTTAAATAACTGTTCAAGTTCATGAACAAATTCACCTTTTTTTTCTATGGCAATAGGAGCGGTGATAATAACCGTTTTTCCGGTGTATTGCTGTTGGATGCTGTGTGCA
>Ga0206856_10152_pt1 | contig 23949 bp, 15 predicted proteins | sample Alteio_BWOrgCont_48_FD_152630 | JGI IMG/M metagenome (GOLD analysis project Ga0206856, IMG submission 152630) | Enriched cells from forest soil in Barre Woods Harvard Forest LTER site, Petersham, Massachusetts, United States -... | ecosystem: Environmental > Terrestrial > Soil > Temperate forest >...
CGATGGACGCAGAACAGTTGGCAGAATTAAAAGTGCAGCGAGTGATCACTGTACTCACCACAAAACACGTCGAACCCGCCGTAGCTCCGGCTTCCATCGTCGTGATCTGAGCATCGGTCATCGCACCGGGCTCACCCGTCAGTGTCGGCCAAGCAGCAGCAGCGACGAATTCACGTTGCCGAGGCAAGCGTTTGAGCCCGTAATTGGAATCTGAATAGTTCTGGCAAACCTGCGAAGCAAAAGCCTGATTCACAAAAATCGGAGGGATATTCTGGCCCACTCCTGGCGCGTTGGTATAATTCGCCGCGGTCGCAGCCGACCACGCTCCACTACTAAAAACGTAGCCCGCCCGCGTTGCCGCGTCGAAATAAATATTTCCAGCGACTCCAATCGAGTTCACGGGCACTGCTGTTCCAAAGCAATTCCCTGCCACAGCGGCAGCTCCACACATCCCACCCGCCGCCTGAGTTGTCCAATTCAAACCATTCTCCCAGCGATCGATGAAAAAATTATAACCCTGATCCAAATAATTCGTCGGAAGATAAAGCGGCGAGCTAGCTGCGCCATTCGTGTATGTCGCAGTACTCTTCCCACTACTATACGGTACTGCGCCCAACCCCGTATAAGGACATCGTTGATGATTGAGAGGATCCGAAGTTTTCGCCATCAAAGTACACTCTTCAAAGTTTACGGCATCGCGATTGACGAGCACCATATTCGGCGGAGGGACCGGAACAGTGACTCGATAACCCGCGTCCGCAACTGGCAACGTCCACGCCGTCGAGGAGAGCAATGTTCCATACGGGGCGCTACTGACTAGATAATCGTACTGCGCAAAATTGGCTTCCGTGTCGAGCAAAGTATCCGAGCAGGTTTTTGCACCCAATCCAAACGCTGTGCAAACCAAGCACGATGTCGCTGTACTCGCGGTGATCGAACTGCATGTCGCCGACGTGGTCATATCGACGGTTTGCCCCTTCCCTACTCGAACGAGTTTGTACGCGGTAGTGCCGGTTGCACCGATAAACTGATTCCACGTGAGGCTCACTTGCCGTGCAGTTGGAGCCACTGGCGCTGTAGGCGCGTCTCCATAAGCTTTCACCGCAATCACGCCTTGATAACCACGCGTAGTAAAAGCTACGGTCGCCGTATTTTGATCCTCTCCACCGTAAGGTGAGACCTCCTGAACGTTGCAACTATAAGCCGTATTCGCCGTCAGTCCGGTGAGACTATAACTCGTCTGTGTCGACGGCACTGTCGCCATCAAAGTTTTCGTCCCACCACTGGGCGTACAGTAAATATGAAGCTGACTCACGGTCGACGGAGAACCCGCGGGAAAACTCAGAGCAGCTTCGACATTTCCGAGGTTCGAAACACTCGTGACTCCACCATAAGTGATCGCCGAAACGACAGCAGAGTTGCCATCCGTGTTGAGATTCGTATCAAATGCACGAACAATGTATGTGTGAAAACTTCCGTTCGCCAGTCCCGCAATGACGTAACTCGAAATGCCCACGGGCACCATCGCCACAAGACTCAGCGCCCCGGTTGAAGGCGTTTGCTCGAGGACTTGATATGAAACAGTGATATGCGAAGTCGACGGACTCCAACTCACTTTGATCTGAGTGCCACTCAGATCAATCGCGGACGACGCCCCCGTAAAACCAAATTCGCTCGAAGTCGGAACAGAGGGTACTATGACCGTCGGCACGTTCGAAGTGGTCGTCGTCGTCGACGTCGTTGTGGGAGTAGGAGATGAGGACGCGGCCGGCGTCGGCAACGTCCCTAAACACGACGAAGCCCCTGCGCTTAAAAGCGCGCAAAATGAGAATAAAAATACCCTCCGCAACACGTACCGCATTACGGATATTATCGGATTTTTTGACGACGCCGAATAGATGTGTCGCGCTTGACGCGTGTCTCAACCAAAAGGTGGGGCTCACATCACCAAAAGGTGAGGCTCACCTTTTATTGTGCAGGGAGCGCACAGCGGAAGCCATTAACATAGGCCGAATAGGAAATCGGGTGACTCAATATCCACGAAAACCTGCCGTCATTCACTCCGCCCTGGAAATTCCCGCCAACCGAAGAAGCAATCGGAGTAGCAGACGTCGCATTAGAAAAAATAACCTCAGATGACAAAAAACCAGACGGGTTAAACTGCCCCGAACCAGAACCGATCGTCATACCTCCTAAGCTAGGAGAAGAAGTACCTGCCAGCGGAAGTCCAAGCGTAGGGACAAATTTTGACGCGTAGGCCGGAGCTGTATTGAACAGCCAAGTGCCGAGGCTCACTCCACCAGGTCCGCCCGTCACACCATCCCATACGAGGTTGTTTAAATCCAAATCACCTGAATCTAGCGACGTCCCAGCAGCACAGCTCCAAGACGACCCTCCCGTACAATTCCCGATTTGCTCTGAAGTAAAAGCATCCACGTTCCCAATCAAATCCTGCGCGCCAAAACGAGAGAGACAACTACTCGTCGATCCACTCCCCAAAATCACTGCAGCTGGCCCCGTTCCCGTCGCATTCGCAAGGTCCGTTGTGTTAAATGCGCCAGTGGTGATGCCATTTCCACTACTGGTATTGCACGCATGCAGCGTCGGCAACGAGTTCCCCGCAATCATCGTACTGATTGTGAAATCCGCGGCCCCAGGCTCATTCGAAAGATTCCACGCCGCTGCGGCGATGAATTCACGCCGCCTCAACAATCGCTTCAACCCATACGTCGTATCCGAAGTCGCCTGGCAAGTATTCCACGCCACTTGCTGAGTCACGTTCGTCAACGGAGGAATATCCCACGTACTCGCAACTCCCGGCGCATTCGTCGAGGCCGACAATAGATTTGCACTCGTCGCCATACTGTTAGTGATCGACCAAGATGCAGCACCGTAGTTTAGATAACAACCGCCACCGGTGGTATCATAATAAATATTTCCAGCGGCACCCGTTGTCGCGGCAGGAGCGCCGGCTCCAAAACAATTGGCAGCGACGGTGTGGCTACCAGCCGAACATTTCCCAGTGCCGGTACCGAGCGACCACGGACAACCCACATCCCATCGATCCACGAAAAAATTGTAACCCATGTCATAATAGTTGGGCGGCAAACTCAAAGGCGTGTTCCCTGGAGAAGTATTATAGGGAACAGCTCCCAACCCCGAATAAGCGCAACGTTGATAATTCAGCGGATCTGAAGCAGTCCCGAGCATCAAGCACATTTCATAATTGACCGAATCGCGCTGTACGAGCACCATATTCGCTGGCGGGATCTGAACCGTCACTCGGTAGGCCGTATCGGACGCAGGCAGTAGCCATGCACTCGAATTAAGCAGCGTTCCGGTCGGCGCGGAGGCAACTTCGTAGTCGTATGCGTTCGGATAAGCAACGGTAGGATCGGAACAAGTGAAATTCGTACTCCCCGTGCTCGCTTTCGTTTTCATGCACACGAAGCACGGTGACTGCGTGGCACTCGAGCAATAAGTCGTCGTCGACATATTCGTCGTCGTCCCCTTCAAGACACGCACCACTTTATAAAGAGGGTTTGCGGAGTCATCTTGGAATTTCAACCACGTCAAACTCACTTGCGCAGAAGTCGGTTGGGGAGAGGGCGCGTTCGGTGCCGAACCATACGCCGTCGCCAGTTGCATCCCGAGGTAACCGCGAGTCGTAAAACTCACCGTTGCAGTGTTAGAATCCAGCACGCCCGAGGAGCTCACTGCGTTCACTCTACACTTATAGGCCGTGTAAGTACTCAGCCCGGTCACGCTGACCGAAGTCGCAGTGGAGCCCCCTGATCCGAAGAGAATGTAACTTCCTCCGGATCTCGCGCAATAAACATTGTAAGCAGAAGCTGACGGTGATGTGCCAGGGTTAAAATTCAAAGTCGCTTCGACATTGCCAAGGTTCGAGTAGCCCGTCACGCCCGCAAACGCGAGAGCCGTAACGATATTCGAGTTCGTGTCACAGTTCCAGTCAATATCACACTCTCGAACCACGTACGAATAGTTCAATCCGTTCGTGAGCCCGGTTTGCGTATAGGAAGTCGTCGTCGATGCCACATTGGCAATCAGTCCCAGTGACCCGTCGCTTTGAATGAGATAAATGGCATATGAAGCCGCACCCGCGAACGTCGCCCAACTGATCTTGATATTCGCGCCATCGATATTCACAGCGCCGCTCGCACCCGCAAAGACGGAGGCAGAAGAACTGCTGGAACTCGTCGTGGAGGAGGACGTCGTAGTACTCGTGGTACTTGTGCTCGTCGACGTGCTGGTCGAAGAGCTCCCCGTCACATCGGCGACCGATATGCAACCCGTGCTCAACACGGCCGAATAGGCACTGAAAAATGCCAAAATAGAATATCTAGCAACGTTCCACATAGACTGTTTAATTATAAGACATCAACCGTTCGTCTGTAATTGTGTCACGGGTGACGCAGATTTTAACCAATTAGGGGGGACCACATCACCAAAAGGTGAGGCTCACCTCTACTCACCTCTACTCTGCCGGCAGAACGCAGCGGAAGCCGGCCGTCGAGTTCACCGGATCCTGAAGTCCGAACATATATCGTCCGGATCCAGCTCCCAGTAAGTAATTGCCGCCCACCACGATGCCCCCTCTCGAACTCGCGGAATTATTCAAGACCGCGACGTTGCTATGAACGTGAGTCACTTTGAAAGGTAAAAACCCGTTCGTAGAGTTGTCGAGTTCCACACCACCTAAACCCGCAGATGCGGTCAATGCAACTGGCTGCCCCAACGGCACAATAAAACCTGCATTATACGGAGCTAATGCACTCAACGCAAAAGAAGAGAGCGGCTGCCCTCCCGGCGCTCCACTCAAGCCGTCCCAGATCAAATTGTTGAAGTCCAAATCTCCGGCGTCCAGGGAAGGCGCAGGCTGAGTGATAAAATTCGGAGCACCCGAACTTGCGCCAACCTGGTCCGACGTCCACTCTAAAATATTGCCAACGAGATCTTGAATGCCAAAACGTGAAACGCAGCTGTAGGTAGAGGTACTCGCCATGTTGACGTAGAGAGGACCTACACCGCTATTGTTCGACACGGTCGTCGTACCAAAAGCACCCGCGACGATGCTACTCGCGCTATTGCTATTGCACCCACTGGTCACAGGAAGATTCGTTCCATTTTCGAGCGCACTGATCTGCGCGTCCGTCACAGCACCGGGTTCGCCCGAGATTGCCCATGCAGCAGCGGCGACGAATTCTCTTTTTCTAAAAAGCCTTTTTGCCCCATAGTTCGTATCGACCTTGGATTGGCAAGCATTATAAGCGGAAATTTGATTCGTTAATTGAATAGGCGGTATGGCGTGCGTTCCATTTGCGCGAGGATCGTTTGTAGACGAATGCGCCACCTGACTCGCAGTAGAGTCGCTGTTGAACTCTATCCAGGTGGTTGCACCATCCTGATTGATATAGCAACCACCGCCTGTCGTATCATAATAGGTTGACCCAACCGTACCGACTCCGGATGGGGGACCCGCTCCGTTGGAAATATAATCGCACCCCGTGTTCCAACGATCCACAAAAAGGTCGTAACCAAAATCATAGTGCGTAGACGGAAGATTGAGGGGAGGGTTTCCAGGATTCGTGTTGTACGGAACAGCACCTAATCCTGAGTACCAGCAGCGTTGGTGATTCAGCGGATCGGGTATCAGACCCAGTAGCTCACAAAACTCATAATTGACAGAATCTCGATGAACGAGTGCCATTGACGCCGGAGGGATCGGCACACTGGTTCGATATGAAGTGTCACTGACAGGCAAAGTCCACGCGGTCGAGTTAGCGACCGTACCCAACGGAGCATCGCTCACGAGATAGTCATATTGTTGAGGAGAGGACGCGACATTCGTATCTGTACATGTGAGAGAGGTGGAAGCCGTATTTTCTTTCGGCTTCATGCAAACCAAGCACGAGGACAATAAGCTCGAAGTACAATAAGTAGTGGTCGTCATATCCACAGGAGAGCCGCGCGCGACACGCACTAGCTTATAATTGGTCCCCGCAGTGTCATCCACAAACTTCAGCCAAGTCAATATAGCTTCGGTCACAGCCGGTTGCCCCGTCGGCGGTGCACTTGCGGTCACCGGTCCATACGCATTCACCAGTTGAAATCCCTGGTACCCTCTTGTCGTCATCGTAATGGTCGCCGTGTTCCCATCGAGTTGCCCCGCTAGCGTCACCGCATTCACGCGGCAAACGTAGTTTGTATACGTCAATAAGCCCGTCACACTCACGGAGTATGCGGGAGCAGTGACGGAGCCGACGAGATTGAACGGCGACGCAGTCGTAAGGGCACAAAAAACATCGTACGCCGCCGCGCTGGGATTCAGGCCTGGATTAAAATTAAAAGTCGCCTCGACGTTCCCGAGATTCGATACGCTCGTCACACCTGCAAACGCGATCGCCGAGACGATATTGGTGTTGGTATCGCAATTGCCGGACGAATCGCACTCCTGAACGACATAAGAATAAGTCAGGCCCGCTGTCAGTCCGGCATGGATGAAACTCACGGCTGGAGCCTTGACTCTCGCGAGGACGGTCCAGCTTCCATCACCGTTTACGAGATTGACGTTATATATAACGGCCTTTGAGAAACCCACCCAACTGATTTTAATATTCGATCCGTCGAGATTCGTCGCCTTCGTCGCTCCGGCGAACGTCGGAGGTAAACTGACAGAAGGCGCAGGCGATGCACTCGCAGATGTCGTCGGCGTGCTCGACGAACCCACCTCAGCAGACAACTCCACGCATCCGGTCGCGGTCATGCCCAGAAATATCGCCAGAAATACGGATGAGACTCCGTAAAATGAAGTACGCGCAACGTTCCACATAGACTATTTAATAATAGTCGAGGACAAGCTCTACCGTAATTGTGTCAGGGATGACGCATGTCTCTACCAAAAGGTGGGGCTCACGTTTTAGTCCGCCGGCAACGCACACCGAAACCCCGCCAAACTATTTGCGTAGGCAGTATCGTTAAAATCCCACATAAAACGACCCGATTCGTACTGAGAATTATACGCACCACCGACCATCGAAACGCGCGGAGATGAAGTAGTCGAACCAATCGGAGACGAAAAATAATCCCTCAATAAATAGGAAGGATTAAAATCACCAATCCCCGGGGAGCCCAGTGTCATCCCACCGAGGCTCGCCGAAGCTGTCTTCGCCAAAGGGAGACCCAGAGGGGCGACGACTTTGTACCCGTAAGAGTTCGCAGTGCTCAAGGACCAATTGCCTAAAGATACCCCTCCCGGTCCTCCCGTCACTCCGTCCCATGCAAGATTGTTGATATCCAGGTCGCCAGAATCGATCGAAATTCCCGGTAAACAAGTATAGTTCGGCGCTCCCGTACATGCTCCCACCTGCTCGGAGGTAAATTCAAAAACATTCCCAACCAGATCTTGTGCGCCAGTGCGCGAGACACAACTACTCGTTGATCCACTTCCGATGATGACAGAACCCGGAGCATTACCAGTCGAGGCAATCGCAAGATCGGTCGTGTTGAATGGGCCTGTTGTGATCGAAGCCCCCCAATCCACGTTGCATCCATGCGTGGTCGGGAGGGGGGAATCATTCACCATAGCACTCGCCGTAAAACTCGCTCCGCCCGGATCAGTCGCAATTGGCCACGCGGCAGCGACAATAAATTCACGCCTTCTCATAAGGCGCTTCGGTCCATAATTCGGATCTACCGTCGCCCGACACGTGTTCCAACCTGATTGTTGCGAGGTGTTTGTGAGCGGTGGGATATCCCAACCTGATCCTCCCGGAGCGTTGGTCGAGGCTACGAGCAGATTTGCATTCGTCGATAAGCTTGTGGAGATCGACCACGTGCCACCGATATTCATGTAACACCCGCCATAGTCCGTGTCGTAATAGACATTTCCGTTCGCACCCCACGAATTCGAGGGAGCACCGTAACCGAAACAATTGCCAGGAGTCACGTTATCGGTTCCGCAGTTGCCTCCGGAGGTCGCAAGAGTCCAGGGGCAACCGACCTCCCAGCGGTCGATAAAGACGTTGTATCCGAAATCATAATAATTCGGCGACAACGAAGAGAGCGCCGGATTTCCTGGGTTGCTGTTGTAGGGAACGGCACCGAGCCCCGTATAAGAGCACCTTTGGTGATTGAGCGGATCTGAAGTCTTGTTCATGATGAAGCACATTTCATAATTCGCAGAATCCCGCTGCACGAGGACCATATTGCTCGGTGGGATGGGCACTGTGACTCGATAGGTGGGCGTCGTCGTTGGCAACGACCAAGCCATCGAACTCAGCGCAGGTGTAGACGCTAATCCAACTGATGAACTGATGAGATAGTCATACTGCTGAGGAGAGGGTGCAACCGCAGTGTCTGTGCAAGTTTGTGAACCCGCACCCGTCGGACTGCAAACCAGGCAGGAACCCAGAATGCTCGAAGTACACGAGGTCGTCGTAGTCGCATCAATCGGTGCACCCAAGGCGACCCTGACCAGTTTATATTGAGTCGTCGATGTAGCACCCGTGAAAGCCGGCCAAACGATCGTCACTTGAGAAGCCGTGGGTTGTGGAGACGGAGCATTCGGTGCGTTCCCGTACGCTTGGACGAGACTGACGCCCTGATAACTTCGCGTGGCGAATTGTTGCAAGATGGAGTTCCCATCTTCCGCGCCCGCGGGATTCACTGCTTTGACTACACAAGCATAAGCCGTATAGGAAGTGAGTCCACTCACTGTCGCACTCGTCGCCGGAGGTACTGCCGTCGCCATGAGGGTTGGAGGTGCTCCGCCCGCTCCACAGTAAACATTATATTTCGTCGCGGCTGCAGCACTTGGGAAATTCACGGTCGCTTCCAAATTCCCAATATTCGTCACACTCGTGATGCCTGAATACGTGAGCGCCGATACCTGCGTCGGATTGCCATCGTTCACTCCCGCGGCGTTGACGGCTTTCACCACGTAAGTGTGATAACTCCCGTTCTTGAGTCCGGTGGCGATGTAGGACATCGTCGTCGAACCCGTCGTCGTGAGAAGATTCGTATTCGTGGCCGTCACTTCATAAACTTGATATCCAGCCACGAGCGAACTCGTCGCAGGTGACCAACTGATTTTGATTCGAGTTCCATCAATGTTCAGCGCACCAGTGGCACCGGAAAAACCATAAATACTCGAGAACGCTACCGGAGCAGAACTAGCAGTAGCCGACGGCGCCGTATCTTCCGGAACGGAAACGCAACCCCAAGAAATGACCAATACGCTCGCGACGGCGAGCGACCGCAAAACGTGCCACATCCTTTTATTATACTAATAGTGTGTAGTTCATTGAAAGATGCGTCACTGGTGACCCAGAAGTAGTGCCTTCAATAGGCCACTTTCTGAACCGATAGATCGAAAATCGAACCCTAAATCCGAAAACACCCTCCTCATGTTAGGCACCCGCTTTGCTGGTCGGATAGCCTGTTGTATGAGATCGGACCTGAGGGCGTTAAATTGAAATTATGACCACTTTTTATGACTGGTCATATATTATGACCTATTGTATAATATATTTAGGGAGTTAAATAATGAAGACCATAAACGCAGCAAAATTCAAAGAGCAGTGCCTTTCGCTCCTGGACAGCGTCGATCCGGAAGGCTTGCTTGTCACCAAGCACGGTGTTCCGGTTGCAAAACTTCTACCGATCCAATCTGAGCCGGCGGCTCTCATCGGTTCGCTCAAAGGCAAGGTTCGTATCGTAAAAGACGACTTACTCTCTACTGGGATCCGCTGGAATGCTGAATCTTGATACCCACATCCTCATTCACGCACTGACCGACGAGTTGACGGCCACGGAACGAAAGATTTTGAGTAAAAGTCCTTGGGGAATCTCGGCTATTGTTCTGTGGGAGATCGAAAAACTTCATTCCCTCAAAAGAATAGTGCTGGATCTGTCCGATTATGACGTCAAACAGGTTTTAAATAAAATCACGATTTTCCCACTCACTGCCGAAGTCTGTGTCGAAATGCGAAAACTTGATTTCAAAAGCGACCCTGCCGGCGAGATCATCGCCGCTACCTCTCTCGTTCACAACGTTAAGCTACTCACACGTGATAAAAAGATACTTGGATCGAAAATCGTTCCACTGGCGCTGGCGTAAGATGGCCACATCTGAGCACTTTTGGTTTAAAAAATAAAATTCCGGATCTGCGCCGAGATCCCATCTTGAAAACTACGAGAATCCACCTCCTTCATCGCCAAAAGAGCGGACTCCTCTTGCGAGCCCTGGTCGCGAATATCGGTGAGTTGGATCGCTCGATCTCGAGCGGACTCCTCCACCAACTCGTCATGAATCGAATTGATTTGATTTGCGCCTCCGTAGTCCCAGGAGTTGCCAGGTGGAGAAAAAAATGAAGGAGAGATCCATCCCATCCTGAACATCAACGTTCCAATCTACGCTCCGGAGCGTCCTACTGCCGGGTTAATAAGAGAACCGAACTCTACTCTACTCCGACCCCAAGCTAAAACAAGAGTGTCCAAAACAACACCCCCGCCCAAAGTTTGCTCGGGATTTTTTTCCCTCAAATGCCCGACATTCTCTATATCGGCGGTTGGCCAGAATTACACGCCAGAGAGTCTTTGGATCCAAAAAAATTCTTAGATGATTACATCAATAGTTACGTCGAAAAAGATATCGTTCTTGCGGCGGGGATTCAAAAGAGTCGTGAATTCTTGAAATTCGTTCGACTTCTTGCCGGTCGAGTCGGTGAACTCTTAGACTTTTCGAACCTAGGCAATGAGGTCGATGTCGACGCAAAAACGATTAAAGAATGGGTTTCCATTTTAGAGAGAATGCACATCATCGCTCTCGTGATGCCCTATTCAACCAACTTGTCTTCACGCTTGATTAAGTCTCCGAAAGTTTATTTTATCGATACAGGTCTCGCATGCAGGCTCCAAGGCTGGACATCGGCGGGTCCGATTCTCACCTCTCCGCAACAAGGACACCTTTTCGAAAATCTGGTATTTTCTGAAATCTATAAGCTCAATTTGAATGATCAACTCGGTTGGCAGATCTATCATTGGCGCACCCGGGATGGCGAGGAGATTGATTTCCTTATCGACAGAGGCCCAGAGCGCCCCCTACTCTTTGTGGAAGCAAAAGTGAGTCGCCCCAAAAGGGCCGGTGATCTGACCCATCATCTGAACGCTTACCGAGAAGTGAAAAAAGTTTTTAAGAATAAATTTCCCGATCTCATCTACTGCCACCAAGACGGCGAGCAAGTTCTGGCAAATCAGGTGCCGATCGCGTTTTTAAAAAAATGGATGTGTAGTTCCTAGGAACTTCCAGATCGGGAAAAAATACAGGTGAGATCCGGCTCATGATGATTACTCCGCCGGTATGGCGCAACGAGCGCCTTCTTTATAGTACATTTCAGTTGAGACATCGACGTTGAAATACAGATTGAACCGCGAAGCATAATCAGTGGATGTGAATGTTCCACCGCCGTGAAATGGCCTGCCCGTAGCCACCGCAGGGGCAAGCTGATAGAAAAATGCGCCTTCTAGTAAAAGCGGGTTGAACTGACCAGGCGATGACCCAATGGGAACCCCACCCAAACTACTGGATGCAGTCGTGGCAAGTGGCAGCCCTAATGGAGCTACAAATTGGGATCCATAGGATGGCGTCGAACTAAAATACCAACTGACCGCCCCAAATCCTCCCGGGGCACCGGTCACCCCATCCCAGGGCAATGTATTGAAATCAAGATCTCCCGAATCCAATGAACTACCGGCACCACAGACGTAAGAAGAGCCAGAACCGGAGCATGGCCCCGTCATATCAGATTGAAAAATGGTTCCATTTCCAATCATGTCCTGGGCACCGTACCGCGATACGCAGGCACTCGTCGAATTGCTTCCCAAAATCGTCGCGTAAACGCTGGTTCCCGTATTGCTATAATTGGCAAGATCGGTCGTATTAAATGCTCCGGGCGTAATCCCATTGCCGTTATTCGTGTTACATGCGTGAGTGATTGTGAGATTCGATCCGCCCTGTAACGTTCCAGTAATATAGGATGTCGTCATCGCAGAATTTTCAGTCGCTGTCGCCCACGCCGCAGCTGCAACAAACTCGCGGCGTCTCATCAATCGCTTCGGGCCGTAATTGGGATCGACCATTCCCTGACATATATTCCAGAACCCCCCTTGAGTCACATACACCAAAGGAGGAACGTCGTAACCAGAACCGCCGGGAGCATTTGTTGCGAGCGCTGGATACCCAGTCCCACTGCCAGACGTCCAAGTACCACCGTTATTGAGGTAGCACATGCCATTGCTGTACTCATAATATACGTTTCCGCTCACACCGATCGTCGAAGCGGGAGCGCCGTTTCCGAAACAATTCCCAGCGGCATGCGAAGCGCCGCAGAACCCTCCGTTTGCAGTACTCGTCCAAGCGCAACCCAATCCAAAGCGATCGACAAACAAGTTGTACCCAAAATCATAATAATTCGGCGGCAAATTGAGTGGATTATTGCCCGGATTCGTATTGTAGGGGACCGCGCCTAAGCCTGAGTAAGAGCAGCGCTGCTTATTCAGCGGATCCGAAGTTTTGCCCATGAGCTGACACATTTCAAAATTCGCCGAGTCCTGTTGCACAAGCACCATATTCGCGGGCGGGATTGGGACGGTCACGCGGTAAGGCGAATCGATCACTGGCAATTGCCATGCGGTCGAATTCATCGGTGTTCCAACCGGAGCGGAGGCGATGAGATAATCATATTGTTGCGGAGAAGCGGCGACGTTGAGGTCCGTGCAATGATTGACTGTACCGCCGTTGGAGTTTCCACCCACCGTCCAGCAAACCAAACATGACGTCTGAGTGGCAGAGGTACAAAAAGTCGAAGCCGTCATATCAGCCGTGAACCCTGTGTTCACACGGACCACTTTATAGTAAGTCGTATTTGTCGCGCCCAGGAACTTCTGCCAGGTGAGCGAAACCTGCGCCGCCGTTGGGGAGGTGGGCGCATTCGGAGCCGGGCCATAGGCACTCGCGAGCACTACACCTTGATAACCACGAGTGGTGATACTGATGGTTGCGGTGTTTCCGTCTTCGATGCCAGCAGGATTGACGGCTTTCACCCGACATACGTAGGCGGTATTCGCCGTGAGGCTCGTCACGCTCAGATCGCTCGACGGAGCAGCGACACTTCCCGCTAATACATAGGCTCCGCCGCCGGTCGCGCAGTACGCATTAAAAGAGAGCGCCTGCGGTGTCAAACCCGGGTTGAAATAAAATGTCGCTTCCGCGTTCCCCAAGTTCCCGGCGCTCGAGACACCCGCAAATGTCATCGCCGAAACAGCATTCGTATTGCCATCGGTGTTCCCATACGCATCGATCGCCTGAACAATATAACTGTAGACGTTCCCGTTGATCAGGCCCGTGTGTGTATAACTTTTCCCCGGCGCGATCACAGTGCTCAAATTGCTAAGTGATCCATCGTTTTGAATTTCGAAAACAACGTAAGCCGTCACCGCACTTGAACTCGATGGAGTCCAGCTGATCTTGATGCTCGTGCCTCCGAGATTCACGGCCGAAGACGCACCCGTGAAACTCCCCCACTCGCTCGAAGCCGGCGCCGTCGTAGCGGAAGTCCCCGTAGTCGTGGTCGTGGTCGTTGTTGTTGCCGTCGTGCCGGAAATCGTCGTTCCCGTCGAGGTCGCCGTACCCGAAAGACTCGTCGTCGAAATACAGCTCGTCAACACGCCACCGCACAAAAGTGCAAAAGCGGGCAAAGCCCACCGACTGTGATTGCCACATACGGACCGCATCAATTGATTATCGGATACTTCGGCCAGCGCGAGTAGATGTGTCGCGCGTGACGCGTGTCTCAACCAAAAGGTGGGCCTCACATCACCAAAAGGTGAGGCTCACTTTAGGAATTACTCTGCCGGCAGCGCGCAGCGGAAGCCGGTGCCAACGCTGACAGGATTGCTGGAGGGGGCGGCAGCCCATGAAGAAGAGTATCTCGAGTCAAAGGTATCATAGCCACCCCCGTAAGCACCGGAACGGGTCCCGACCAACGCACTTTGGTTCAAGAACAGTACTTGGGTCGCGTGAATTTTTGATGCTGCAAACACGGCACCTCCAATAGTCAATGCATTCCCACTGTCGTTACCCACCATCGGCAGTCCGAGCGGTAACGAGAGAGAAGTGATCCCATTGCTCAGAGCACTGATTGCAATATTGGAAAAATTCACACCCCCGCCCCCAGGCCCCTGAGAGCCATCAAAGTTATAATAGGTCATGTCCAGATTGCCCAAATCCAGCGCAGAAGAGGTACCACTGCAGGCATAAGACGTCTGGTCGCAACCTGACAATTGATCGCTTACGTTAGTGGTGACATTGCCAATTAAATCCTGAGCTCCGTATCGAGAAACACAGTTACTGGACGTCACGCTCCCCATAATTATAATAGTCTTCGAATCGCTAAGAGGTAGTTCGTCCCCGCTCAAAAAAGATCCGAGTTGAGTGACACCATTCGCTTGATGACCATTGCAACCGTGGGCTGTATTAATCGAATTACCTGCTTCGAGGATAGCCGCGGCTGTATCCGTGATTTGTCCCGGGTCTCCCGGAACCTCTGGCCAAGCGGCAGCGGCGACGAATTCGCGAGCACGTAGCAAGCGCTTAGGTCCATAATTCGGATCCACCATATTCTGGCAATGTCCCCACGCGCCGATTTGATTGATTCGATTGATTGGCGGAATAGGATGAGTCGTATTCGATGCGCCAGGCGCATTCGTGATTGCCGCCGCCGTACCAGCTGCAGTCAAACCACTGTTCACATTACTCCACGCACCCCCCGATTTATAATAACAACTCCACGACGTACCGTAGTCATAATACACATCCCCGTTCACACCCAAACCAGCCGCCGGTGCACCCGTTCCGAAACAATTACCCCCCCCCGCAATCCGTACCCGCCGTCCAATTACAACCGGCTTCCCAGCGATCGACGAAAAAATTGTAACCCATGTCGAAATAATTCGGATTCAAATTCAGGTAGCCGCTTTGACTTCCACTGAGCCCAGCGCCAGAATTATACGGCACAGCTCCCATACCACTGTACGCACATCGTTGGTGATTCAGAGGATCGGTCGTCCGCCCCATCGTCCAACACTCTTCAACATTCACAGAATCGCGATGAACGAGAGCCATATTTGCTGGTGGGATCTGAACTGAGATTCTGTATGGAGTGTCCACGACTGGTAGCAACCAAGCGTTGGACGAGCTCGATGTCCCCGTCGGTGCCATACTCAGAAGATAATCATACTGTTGTGAGTTATCGACGTTCAAATCCGTACAAGTTTTGTTGCCCACTCCGAACGGTTGGCAAACAACACACGAGGACGTCACCCCGAACGCGCAGGCCGTAGAAGTGGTCATCGTCACAGCTTGTCCTTTTTGCACTCGCACGAGTTTGTACAAGGAGTTTCCCGCAGCGTTGAGGAACGCATTCCAAGTGAGGCTCACCTGTCGTGCGGTCGGTTGCCCTGCGGGCGCAGTCGGAGCGTCGCCATAAGCTTTCACCAAGATGACTCCCTGGTAAGCACGGGTGGTAAAAGTATAAGTCGCTGTATTCGCGTCTTCTGTCCCCACCGGACTCACTGCTTTGATCTGACAGGCGTAGAGCGTATTGGTCGAAAGGCCCGTCAAATTAATCGTCGATGCCGACGAAGACACGGACCCCATCGCGACCATCGCTCCCCCACCCGTACTACAATACGCATTATACTGAGTGGCGACCGAGATCCCACCCGACGAAAATGTGAGAGTTGCCTCCGCGTTGCCGAGATTCGTCGCACCGGTGATCCCCGCGTACGTCATCGCCGCAACAGTGTGGAGGTTGCCATCGCCGTTTCCCGAATCATCAAACGCCTGAACGACGTATGTGTGAAAGCTACCCGCCGCCAAACCTGAAACGATGAAACTCGTTCTCGAACTTGCAACCCCTCCCACCCACGAAACCAAACCCGTCGATAGGAGTTCAAATATTTGATACGAAGTAACCGTCGGACCCGTTGCCGCGTTCCACGTGATTTGAATTCTCGCACCGTCGAGGTTCGTCGCGGCAGTCGCACCGCTAAAACCGTATGAAACGGTCGACGTAGAAGTGGTCGTCGTCGTGGGTGAAGAGCTTGAGGTCGTACTCGGCGTCGAACTCGCTGCCGGTGTTGCGATATCAGAAGTGTCTACACACGCGGCAGAAGACAAAACGCACACGACTACGAAAAAACTTCGAACGAAGTTTCGCACGGCGATTTTAGACGGTTTTCTACACACGTACTGCATGGCTCTCCATATTCGGCTCCCAAGACCTGCTCAGAACGCAGTCCTGGTCATTCTATTATCGGTGATTTTGAGTCGATCGAGTAGATGTGTCACGACTGACGCGTGTCTCAACCAAAAGGTGAGGCTCACCTTTTTACTCCGCCGGTAGCGCGCAGCGGACCGTCCCACCCACGGTGTTGGGGTCGACAACCCAGTTGGACGTATATCGAGAAGCCGTCGACTGATAATTTCCTCCGTACATCGCAGCTCGAACACCTGTCACTCCAATCTGAGTGAGACGATAGTTTTGCATGGAATGCGCCTTCGAAAGAGGAAAAATAGAGCCTCCGAGAGTCAATGCATTCCCATTGTCATTCCCTACCATCGGAAGTCCTAGAGGTATCGAAAGGGATGTCACACCATTAGAAAGCGAATTCACGGCAGTCGCTCCATTGATGTTCACGCCCCCGCCACCGGGGCCCTGCACACCATCAAAATTGAAATAGCCCATATCAACATTTCCCTGATCGAGAGAGGAGGCCTGCCCATAGCATGCCGCCGTCGTCTGATCGCAATAGGCTAGTTGATCACTGACGAAACTGAACATATTTCCGATCAAGTCCTGAGCGCCATAGCGCGAAACACAACCTGCAGAAGTCGCACTTCCCATGATGAGAACCGTTTTAGTATCATCCTCAGCCAAATCATCTCCACTCTCGAAACCGCCTAACTGGGTGACACCATTTGCTGAACCTCCGTTGCAAACATGGGTATTTTCGATTGAAGCACCACTCTCATTGGTCGATGCTACGCTGTCGGAGATCTGTCCCGGATCGCCCGGAACTTCTGGCCATGCAGCGGAGGCCACGAATTCGCGCGCACGCAAAAGGCGTTTGGGACCATAATTCGGATCCACGATACTTTGACAAATGCTCCAGGCATTGTTCTGAGACGTTCGATAAAGCGGCGGGATTGCATGAACTGTATTCGAGGAGCCAGGTGCATTGGTGACTGCGGCAGTTGCGATGGTGGAAGTCATTTGGCTAAATGAAATGAGATCAGTCCACGCACCTCCCGACTTATAATAGCAGCGGTAACTTCCGACCGTACCCCAATCATAATAAACGTCCCCATTCACACCCAGGCCCGCACCAGGCGCACCATTTCCAATACAGTCTCCACCACCACAATCTGTTCCATGAGTCCAGTTACAACCTTCACCAAATCGATCCACGAAAAAGTTATAACCCATGTCGAAATAATTCGTCGGCAGATTGAGCGGCGGACTCAGCGCGCCGTTCGTACCCGCACCCGAACTATACGGAACCGCACCTAATCCTGAATAAGAACATCGTTGATGATTCAGAGGGTCCGTCGCCAATCCCATCGTCCAACATTCTTCAACGTTCACTGAGTCCCGATGAACGAGGACCATATTAGCCGGGGGGATTTGTACAGACGTGCGATACGAAGTATCAGCCGATGGCAGCAACCAAGCTGTCGAACTCAGAGAAGTCCCAAGCGGTGCCATGCTGAGTAGATAATCATACTGCAAAGTATTGTCGACGTTGAGATCTTGGCAGGTTTTATTTCCCAGTCCTTGCGGCTGGCAAACTAAACACGACGTCGTCACGCCAAACGCGCAGGCTGTTGTGGCAGTCATATCGACGGTCGAGCCTTTTTGTACACGTATGAGCTTGTATAATGAACTTCCGGTCGCATCTAAAAACGCACTCCAGGTGATGTTCACCTGTCGCGCCGTGGGTTGAGGTGACGGCGCAGTCGGCGCATCTCCCGAAGCCGTCACAAGAATCACGCCCTGATACCCTCGAGTGGTGAAAGTATAAGTCGCCGTGTTCGAGTCCTCAATCCCAAGGGGACTCACGGCCGTAATTTTGCACACATAGGTTGTGTAAGTCGACAATCCGGTTAAAGCAATATTCGTCGCCGACGACGCCACCGACGTCATAGCGACCATATTCCCGCCGCCCGTCGAACAATACGAATTGTATTGGGTGGCAACCGAAACTCCACCCGAAGCAAATGCCAAAGTCGCTTCTACGTTTCCGAGATTTGAAACTCCAGAGATCCCCGCGAACGTCATCGCCATCACCGAGTGCAAATTGCCGTCCGTGTTACCCCTGTTATCATAGGCCTGAACGACGTACGTATGCATAGTTCCGGTGGCGAGCCCCGTCACGACGAAAGAATTCACCGTACTCGCAGTCGCGCCGAGGGTATTTAAAACCGAGCCAGCCGTCACTTCGTAAACTCGGTAGGAACTCACCGCCGAACTCAGAGCGAAGTTCCACATGATTTTGATTCTCGATCCGTCAAGATTGACTGCAGAGGCCGCGCCGCTAAAACCCCAGTTCGTCACACTTGTCGCCGTAGGAGTCGGGGTGGGCGTCGCAGTGGTGGTGGTCGACGGCGTAGTCGTACTCCCGTCCGAGTTCCCCACAAGTGACGAAGTGTCCACGCACGACGCCGAGGCCCCAGCCAAAGCAAAGGCAAACAGAAAAGCAGTGATAGACCTGTTCATCAGGTGGCCGCGAACGTACAACATCACCCTTAATTATCGTCCGTTCTGCCGTTAGGGTCGAGATGTGTCGGCTGTGACGCATGTCTCAACCAAAAGGTGGGCCTCACCCCTCCAAAAGGTGAGGCCCACCTCCGAATTATGAAGTAGACTGGTTAAACGATGCCTAGGCGGTCTGATTTAAAATTAATTTGGCTGTTATCCGCAGCGGTCGTCACAGCGCTTCCCTTTCCCGCGACGGCCTCGACTGAAAACACCGTCGAAATCTCGAATAAATCCTCAAATACAAAGATCACAGGCCTGCAGTGGGACACTGAACGACCCGAAATCCAGGTCAGTGGCACCGACGACCTTCAACAAGCCATCGCCGTGGTGAAAGGCAGATTCGAACACTCCAGCTGGAAACTCATCCTCCCCAATGGCAAAGAGATTCAAACATCAGAAGACGGTAAATTTCAGATTCGCCTCCAAATCCACGGAAAAGAATCCGCTATCATTTTGACAGCGATGGGTCCAGCTGGTGCAAAAGAGACTGAAAAGCTAACCGTTTTCTATTCTAACTTCGAAAAAAAATCAGCTTCGAGCGAATCTCCCGCCCCTCCACCAAAATCCAAAGACTATCTTGTCACCGCCGGTCTTGGTCCTACTTGGATCTCTTACCAACAAACGCGAGTGTCGGACTTGAGCGAGACGTTGCTTTCAGCAAAAGCGGCTCTCGTGTTTTACGGTCAGTTTTTTGGCATCTCCTCGCGATGGGAGTTCGCCACCAGCGCATTTGGAACTGTATGGACCGTCAATGCTACGCCGCCCGCATTGGGGATCGAGTTTCTTGGGATTAATTTGCGGGCTGGTTACAGTTTCACCGCCCCGGAAGCTCCTTTGAAATTCCAACTCACAGGTGGCGCTTACTACACGACGATGATCAGCCCGAGTGGCCAACTCGGAATTCAGAACCTCGTCGCACCTCAATTGATGCCCCTCGTACGATATACCATGAGCCCCAAGACCGCCGTCTCCGCGTATGTCAAATATTCGCCAATTATGGCCAATTTAGGCTCATTTTCATTCTCAAATCGAGAGCTCGCGATCGGCGGAGCATTGACGTACATTCTTCCGAACTACCACCCTTTGTCCCTTGCCATTGACGTCGCAAGTTTTCACTTCGCTCAACCTTTGGTAACGATCGACTCGACCTCGACTAGCCTCGGACTCGGATACGGATTTTAGATTTACTCCGAGTACAGGAGTGATGATAAACTGAGATGAGTGAAAATAACTTTTCGCACCCGAATCAGTGCGATCATCGTTTGCCTGACGCTTGCTGCGATGGGCGGCTCCACGTTGTTTCTGTTGAACCTCTACAGCAAGGATCGCTATTCGGCGATTTTGCAGCAGGAGCTTTCGAATACTATTCAGGCCGCACATCACTTAGACAATTTGATCAGCCTGTCCGACGTGATTGCAACCGACAAGGTCCATGCGGCACATGAAATCCTTTTTATGTTCGATCACTTTTGCGACGACGCTCGGGCTGCCGCAACGACGCCGACGAACCTTTCCGGAACTCCATCCGCTCCGACGTCCGCGGCGCTGACACCGGCAACACCGATTGAGAATCGCTACTTTGAGTCCGATCTTTATCGCGTCGTTTTTCGGGAACTCAGCCTCACGCCGGATTCGTGGCTCAAGGACCCGGATATTAAGAATAAAGTCTGTAGTTCTTCAGAACCGATTTTAATCCTGCCAAACCCCCTGCAGCTGATGTTGCCATATATGTTCGTCGCCATACGCCACAGCGGTAACGTACGTCTGGTGGGGATCTCAATGGACGGCTATAAAGTATTCGGATCCGCCACGCTGTTTTTGACAAATGCTCGCGGCAAAATCCTCTGGTCCTCCGACGGCGACAAATACGTTCGCAAAGCACTCGCCGATACCGGCGTGAGCGCCGGTGACATTGCCAACATGGCCACCCAATCTACGGAAGCAAAAATCACCGAAAAAAGCACAGATGGCATCATCTCCTACGCACCCGTGCGAGGTGACTGGGCGTTTATGTCCCTCGTCTACAAACCTGCCGTACTTCGGCCCATCACCTTTGCAGTTCGACAATCAGGTTACTTATTGGCGGGGTTTTTTTTCCTCTGCGTATTTGTAGGCCGTCTGTTTGCGCGACTGCTCTCACGACCACTGAATCAGCTTCGCGAATCCGCACAAAAAATCGGCGCCGGCGACTTTGCAGTGCGCTTCGATCCTAAGACCATCCCCGACGAGATCGGAATCGTGAAACTCGCTTTTAACTCGATGGCCGACCAAATCGTCAAGCTCCTTGAAGAGACCAAGATGGGCGCCGAGCTCGAGTCGGAACTCAAACTCGCCAACGAAGTTCAAAAAATGCTCCTCCCTCCGGCGACGCTCGAAGGCCCAGGTTATAAAATATCTAGCTTCACCAGCACTGCAAGTCAGTGCGGTGGCGACTGGTGGGGCGTGATCGAGATTCCGAGAGAGAACGGCCAACCCCCACTTGTCCTCGCACTGATCGGGGACGTGACAGGTCACGGGACCCACTCCGCTTTGATCACCGCGGTCGTGAAAGGATCGGCCGCGATGCTTGAGCAAAGATTGCGAGAAAACCCAGAGTTCGCACAATCGCCTCAGAATATTATCTCATCTTTGAATAAGATCGTTTTTGAAATCACCAAAGGTTCGATCTCCATGACCTTTTTCGTAGCCGTGATTGATCCCGAAAAGCATCAACTCACCTGTTGCAATGCAGGTCATAACCTTCCCTATCTTCTGGACCCTCCTGTTCAGGGTTCTCCCGGAAAAATTCAGGCCATCGGTAAAGGTGGCGTCGCGCTCGGATCTGAGAAAGACGGCGGTGGCGGCAGCACGCAGGTTTTCGATATTCAGAACAAGACAAAATTATTCCTCTACACGGATGGTCTCATTGATTGCATCAAGGACGAGCAAAACCTCTTTGATCGCAAACACCTTCGCAAATCCCTGCTCGACTCGTCCATGCTTCGAGGCAAAGAGCTGATGCGAAAAGTGCTCTCCGAGCGATCCAAAAAAATCGGTGGCCTCAAAGAAGTCGATGACGTCACGGCCGTATTGATCGATTTTGATTGGGGTGCAAAGCCATGAGCAAGTTTGCGACCGGCCCCTTTCTCCGCGAATGGTGGATTGATATCAGCCTTTTTATCGCTGCGATCGCTTGCTTTTCGATGTTTACACGCGGCTCGATCAACTCGGCCAACGAGGACGGAAGTGATGCGGTGCTTGCTACGTTGCTCAAAGGGAACGCCGACCGCAAAGCGAATGGCGCATCTGACTTTAGAGCGTCCAACGTCGGAGACAAATTCTATAACCTCGACGTGGTTTGGGTAGGACCCAAGAAAAGCGCCGAGCTCGGCATCTCCGAAAACCGCACTCTCAAACTTCCTGAACTATCTCTGATTGTCATCAAACGGCCTTTTAAAGATGACGCCGTCTCTGGGATCGAGGAACAACTTGAAGTGATCCAGGGAAGAGCACTCGTTTTCGAAAGTGGAAAAACAGCCCCGACTCGTGAGCTCACCAACACCTTTGACGAAGACTCAAAAAGAGAGGGAGATCCTGCAAAAAAACAGGCAAAAGACCTCAAAGCAGCGGAAGAAGCCGCCAGGGAAAAAATACAGACCCTCCCGGATGCCCTCAAGTTCCTCCCCGAGCAGAACTCCGTCCTTTTTTATATGACGAATGAGCCCACTCTACATGAAGTCTCCGTTCACTTTGCGTTCAACAAAAAAATGACAGGTCTTCTCAACGTACGAGACATTAAGACTGGCCAGACGTTTTCATTCGACTTATTCCAACAGGACACTTTCAAAACCAATTTAGTGCCCAACCAAGAATACGACTGGAGTGTCCTGGATTCTCAATCCGCGGTGATCGCTGGCCCGTTCCACTTTGAGATCCAACTCACTCGCCCGAGCGACCTCAAAGCTGAGATTAAAAAAGCTCTGGATCGGAATAAGAACCCCTCCGTCATAACTGACTAAATTAATTTCGGGTTGAACATCTTAAGATCCATTGAGGCCGAGTCGATTCATTGCATCTGGGGTTAAAAGGCCAAATAATAGGATCAAGCTCAAAGAAACCGGCCTCGAACACCACAAAATCAGAGCATGACCCTATGAAGAAAAAATCTTCCTCAAGTTCCGCTAGCTCTCCTAGTTCATGGATACATTCCGGAGACTTTGACGAAACGTCTATCCGCATTACCGGCGAAAATACGCTCACCCACCTCCCGATTAAGAGCACCCAAATTGAAATCAGTGAGTTTTCCAAAAATGGGATGACCATACAGCTCCCAAATAACTCCTGTGCTGTCGGTCATATTTTATCTTTTACGATCATCAAAGGCGTGAGTGCACACGACGGTCCGTCGGATCCGCTTCTGGATGGCATAACTCTGACGATCACGGCAAAAGTCACGGAAATCGAACCTCTCGGTAAAAAATCCAATTCCGTCACACTGCAGTTTTATCAATTCGACGAGGAACTCTGGAAAAAGTTCACCGATAGTTTTAGCGCTCGCCAAAAAGTTATCAAATCCGTCATCGGAAGAATGAGGGGAGAATAACTACCCCATGCCGGAAACCCTGGACCTCAACCCGAAATTCATAAAGACCCTCGGGCAGCTGACATTCCTGATCGCGGATCCCACTTCAACACGAAAAAGCATTCGCACGCTCCTGGGCCAACTGGGTGTGAAACCATTTCAGATCGACATCGCCGACGATACCCCCGGCGTATGGAAGATCCTTCACTCCAAACCCACGCATGTCATCTTCGCAGACTACGGACTTCTGGGTATCAATAGCTTTGAAGTGTTAGATTTCCATCGGACGTCTATCGGTAGTGGTATGCCTCGTGCATTTTTTCTTTTTACTTCGAAGGACTCCGCAGCGATGGCTGGCAATGCCGGCGACGCGAATGTCGATGCCGTTTTGATCAAACCCTTCACGTTCGAATCTCTGAAGAACGGGATTCTGGAAGTTTTGGAACGAAAAATTAATCCCTCTCCTTTTCAAAGCAAGATGGATGA
>Ga0206856_10153_pt1 | contig 23879 bp, 23 predicted proteins | sample Alteio_BWOrgCont_48_FD_152630 | JGI IMG/M metagenome (GOLD analysis project Ga0206856, IMG submission 152630) | Enriched cells from forest soil in Barre Woods Harvard Forest LTER site, Petersham, Massachusetts, United States -... | ecosystem: Environmental > Terrestrial > Soil > Temperate forest >...
GGTCACATGGAGGGTCGCTAAGTCGATCCCGTGGGCCCTGAGCCATTGAGTGGCCCATCGCGTCGCCTTTTTGATGGCTTGGCCAGCACCGACCGCAGCAATTCGCGTCGTGCCCAGGGTGACTTCTGTCTCCGCCCCGCGATTTTGCAAGAGCGCCGCAGTGTAGCGCGGTCGCCCAGGCGCTTTGATCATGTTCCCCCCTTTTCAGCGCGTGGTTCCGAAAATATTTCATTTGGCTGTCGTTAGTTTCATCTAGGCTTTGAAAGCACAAATAGGGACACCCCGGCAGCGCGCAGTATGGAGGAGGGGGCCATGTCGATGTTCAGTTTTGATGGGATCCAAGGACAGCATTACCCCTTTAGGCTGGCGCCGCCTGACATAACAAACCAACTGCCGACGGAGGCTGGACTGTTTATTCTATCGAGTGGAGCCAATCAGGATCCAAAGCCTGAATTTCTCGGACGAGCTGTCAACATTCGTCAAAGCGTCCTTGATCTAAAGACCGCCGGGATTTGGGACACGGCGTGGGATAAGTCCACCTACGCTGTCACGATGATCTACACTCGTTTGGTTCCAGATACGAAAATGAGAGAAATGGAATTTTCTGATTTGGTTGCAGCTTACAGGCCTCCGATAAACTTGATTCTCAGCGAATTAAGGAAGCAGAGCGACGCCGAGACGAAGCAGCGCAACGCCCAAGGCGCCTAGCTCAAATCGAAAGCGAACCGCCAAGCCGGCCCGCCATAGAGTTTTTGCGGTCAGAGGTAACGATTCAAGAGGGCCAAGGCCGAAACTATCGTCAGCGCCAGCGCGAGAAACCCGACCCATCTTGTCGGGTCGCGCTGCCGGAAATCGTCCCTCCTGCGAAACAATTCGGCCCTTGGGGTCTTCTCCTTTGGCAAAGAGGCCACGGCGCACCCTCTACGAAACATGCCTTGGGGGCTATTCCCTTACATAGATTAGGGGAATGCCTAACAAGTCGGCCCAGGCGACGGAGGCTTTGATTGCGATCTCGGCGGACTCCACCGCACGCGGGGCGAAGAAGGCGTCGATGGATTCCCTCTGCGCCCGGCCTGTAATGGCGTAGCGATCGCCAGCTTTTTCGATCAAGACCCACGCCGCCCCTTTGGGGCTCATGTCGCCAGCAAGACCACGAATTTCCACTATGCGCTCCTCACGGACTATCACCCACTCTGTGACCTAAAATAGCAGTGACAGATGACGAAAGCGCGAAGGCGCTGTTTGGGCGCGGTCTCGATCGAACTCTTCGCCAGGACCTATTCGTCCTGCTCGATATCCAGGTCAGGTCCTGTCGGCTCTCGCAGTTTTGTAACTTGCGATTGCTCTCGCCGCGGCGCTCGCTAGGATGGCGGCTCCAATGCTCCTCCAGGCGCGCCCGATCAATCCCGCTGGCCTCGGTCGTGCCGATCTTGCTTGGCTGCGCAGTGAGGTGGCGATGACTCCTCTGATTGTTCTCGTCGCGGTCCTAAGCGCGGTTCCGAACTACGACATCGACAAGATATGCAAATCAGCCACGTCTCTCGGCGACAGTCAGAGTCCCATCGCTGGCTGCTTGCAGGATGAGAAGGCGGCAAAGGATAGGGTCGGTAAGGCGTGGCCGACCTATCCCGTGTCGGCGCGCCAGGAATGCACGAGCAATCTCCAATTTGATATCGGGAGGAGTTATGTCGAATTGGAGACCTGTTTTCAAATGCAGGATTGGAAGAATCATATCGAGGACATTGGCGGGACGCACGTACCTGGCGCTCACGGGCCGCAGCTTCGCTAGATGACGCTCTTCGGATCGTCGTTTCGCTTTTGGCCTTGAGACTCGCTGGATCGCTCAGGGTGCACTGCCGACTTATACTTCGTCGTTGCGGAATGGCCTCGGTCACGCGCGGCCCCGGAAGGCGCGCCCAATTCGCTTTTTTCGTCGCCATCGCCCAGACGTCCCGCCCTCAGCGGCAAAGCAGAGAGCGCGGGCCGGGAAAACCCTCCGCGCCAGCTGCATGTGGATGAGCTACCGACGATACCTTAAGAGCCGCACATCAGACGGCTGTATCATCCGCCCCGTGCTGACATGATGGCGTGACGGCATTGCGGCGAGAGGGATGGGCCATTGGCTCGCAGGCAAGCGACGACGCGGCCGCCGCCAGGCGGCACCCCGCCGCATAGGGCCCGATAGTCGGGTCCGCAAGACCGGCGCAGAATCATCATCTCCTGTCGTGGGCTCATGGGCGGATATGCTGGGGCTGCCGCAGCTGAGGGCGCCGCCGTAGCGGCCGCTGCTGGGGGCGTGGGCTCGGCCGGCGCCGCGGTAGCGGCCGCTGCGGGAGGCGTCGGTTCGGCCGGCGCAGCCGCCGCCGGCGCGGAGGGTGGCTTTTCGGTTGCGGCCGGAGCCGCCGCTCCGCCATTCATGGCGTTGACGGCCGATTGGCAACTGGGCGAAAGGCTCGAGACGTTCTTTTGCAGGCAAGCGAGCGCCGCTTTGCCGCCAGGGGGAACCGATGCGCAATGCGCCATATAGTCGGACCTGCAGGCGGCGCGCACGGCGCTGATCTGAGTTTGCGAGGCTTGCTGGGCGTTCGCTTCCGCCGACCCCGCTAGTGCGAAGACAAGAGCCAAAACGAACAACCGCACCGGTTGCGACAATGCAGCATTTGCGCTCATGGTCCGTAGCCCCCCAAGGAAGCACCAAGCTTCTTTTCTCAGGCCCTATCTTACAGGCAACGCCGCAAGCGCCAAACTTGGAGGTTGCGAAGACTTACTGGCCCGAATCAAGAGCCCGCGATCGCCCTTGCCGGTTAGGGCGGTGCTAGGTTCTTTGGTCTCACGCTCAAAATCGGTAAAAGCGAAAGAATGAAGGAAACCTTGGTCGCGTCACTCGAGATTGTATGCTGCGCGATGGACCCTTTTTCTCAACAACCGAGGCGGGGATGACAGAGGCGACGACAACGCGCATGGATTGGCGTGCGACCAACCGCGCGCTGTGGGAAGAGCGAGCTGCGATCCACTTGGCGCCGGGCGGTTATGATCTCGGCCCATTGCGAACAGGCGTGGCTGCATTGGACGGGATCGTCGAGGCGGAACTCGGTTCTGTCGAGGGTCTCCGCATCCTCCACCTGCAATGTCACATTGGCCGGGACACTCTGGTCCTCGCGCAGCGCGGCGCTGACGTGACGGGCATTGACTTTTCCGGGGCCGCGATTGCCGCGGCGCGCGGCCTCGCAGAAGAGCTTGGCCTCTCGAGCCGCGCGCGCTTTGTAGAATGTGATCTCTACGCCGCCCGCGAGGCGCTGCGGCAGCTCGTCCCCTTCGACCTTGTCTTCGTGACCTGGGGCGCGCTGTGTTGGCTCCCCGACATACTCGGCTGGGCGCGTATCGTGGCGTTCTGCTTGCGACCGGGCGGGCGGCTCTATTTGGCGGAGGGGCATCCCGCTGCGTATGTCTTTGACGACCAGGCGAAGACCAACGATCCCGCCAAACCGGGCTGGCTCGCGCCGTATTTTGAGACTGGCGCGATCGAAACCGAGGAGACCGAGGACTACGCCAATCGGAGTGCGAAGCTCGTTCACACGCGCGTGGTCACCTGGATGCACCCGCTCGCTGCGGTGATCGGAGCGCTGCGCGAGGCGGGAGTCGTGCTCGATTGGCTCCACGAACATCCGAGAGTGACGTGGCAAATGTTTCGCTGCCTGGTGAAGGATGGGGACGGGCTTTGGACATGGCCGGATCGACCATGGCTGCCGCTGTCTTATTCCTTGAGCGCGGTCCGGGCGCCCGCCGTCGGATAGTGCGCGAGCGGCCCACTTCGTCTTGCCGATCGATAGACTGGTCGGGCGCTGGCGCTTAGGCGAAGGGCGCCCGCTGAGCCATAAGCGACTGGCGGCCCGCGGCGGCCAGGAGCTGCAATTCACTCGCTATGATACGGCGTGAAGAAACACTTGATCTCGCCATTCCAAATGCACCGCCAATACCGCCCGTCCGGCGAGGGCATCGCCCGGCTCGCGTCGATCGCAAAATGCGTATCCTTGAAGCGCCACCGATGGTCAGCGCCAGGCTCGATCACGTTTTCGGCCGGGACTTCCTTGCAGTCGTCCGCTCCGCAGCACAAGTTCTTCGTCACTTGATCAACTTCATCGCCATTGCCCCACCAATCGTGGGCAGAGGCCGGCGAGGCAGCCGAGATCACGGCCAGCAGGACAAGAAGCGCGCATCGCATCGTCGGAGGCTTTTCAGGCCGATTTGGATCATCCAATAGGCGAGCTGACACTCGCGATGGCAGCGCAATTCTTGACGCGCTGAGACAAAATGGCGGGACTGAAGATATCTGCGCTAAGCGCGATAGTCGAGCTTCGTTGCCGCCCGTCGGGTTCGACAAACAATTGGCGGCCGGAAGGCGGCGCGAGCGCCGCGTAACCAGTGAACGCCAAAACCGGATGCCTAATTTAACTTCGCGACCGGGCCGCTCTGGCGCTGGTTTGACGGTCTGCCGAAACCGTCCTACGCTGTGGCACACCCTTACAAGGCAGGTCGCTGGAGCGCTGCGGTAACGGTTCGCATGAGCTCCGCCGCGGATAAGCCAGGGTCGTCTGGACCTCGCTCATTTCGGGCTCGGCGCCAGACGCAAAAGATGGAGCACAGGGATGGAAAGCCTATCGTGGGGTCCTGCGGCCACGCGCCGCGATTTCATCAAATACTCGGCTTTGTTGGCGACCGGATTGGCGTTGCCGATCGGGCTTACGAGAGTCGCCGAGGCGGTCGCGGCGGGTCAACTGAAAGACGTGCCGCGCAACCGAACGCTTGTGACCGTACGTGGCGGCACCGAGGGCAAGTTTACCGAGCATGAATTGTGGAGCCCCTATGTCATCGGGTCAAACCCGCAGCTTGGCGGCAACATCATCTACGAGCCGCTCGCTTTCTATAGCGCCTTCGCCAACAAAGAGATCATGTGGCTGGCCGAGAGCTATTCTTACAGCGCGGACTATAAGGAGCTCACAGTCAAGACGCGCGCCGGGATTACCTGGAGCGACGGAAAGCCGTTCTCCTCCGAAGACGTCGCTTATTCTCTCAACGCGCTCAATGAACTTGGCGGCAAGGTCAAGTGGGGCAAGGACGTCCAGGAGGTTCTGGAGTCCGCCACTGCCGTTGACGCCAACACGACGCTGCTAAAGTTCAAAGTGCCGGCGCCGCGTTTCTTCAACCATATGCTCTCCTATAAATACGACATCGGTCTCCATATCGTACCAAAACATATCTTCGATGGCCAGGATTGGCAGAAATTCGCGGCTTTCGATCTTGAAAAAGGCTATCCGGTCACCACCGGTCCTTGGAAAGTGGTGAACGTCTCGCCGACCCAAAAGGTTATGGATCGAAGGGACAGCTGGTGGGGCGCGCAGGCCGGCGTCGGCAAGTTGCCCGAGGTCGAACGGATCGTGCTTCTGCCCGATGCCGGCGAGCAGCAGCTTGCCCAGGGCCTCATCTCCAATGCCGTCGATTTCTCGACCGGCTTGCAGGTCGCGACCTTCCCGACGGTATTCAAGGGGAACCCGAACATCATTACGTTTACCGGACGCGAACTTCCCTACGGCAATGTCGACTGGTGGCCGACTTCCCTGTATCTCAATTGCGAGCGGGCGCCCTTCGACAACGCGAAATTCCGCTGGGCGGTCAGTTATCTCATCGACCGGCAAACCCTCATCGACGTCGGCTGGGGCGGATCGTCCAGCCTGTCGCCGCTGCCGATGCCGGACGGCGCGGTCTACAAAGGCTTGCAGCCGTATTTCGACGCGGCCAAGCCGCTCCTCGAAAAATATCCGACCAACGAATTCAACCCCGAGAAGGGCGCCAAGCTTCTCACCGAACTCGGCTGGAAGAAAGACAGCTCGGGAATGTACCTCGACGCAAGCGGCAAGCCGTTCACGCTCGAAATCATCAGCTTCTTCGATTTCCCGTCGGTCGGTCCAGTGTTGGTCGAGCTGCTGCGACGGCAGGGCATGAACGCAACATACGGTCAGCCGCCTGATATGTTCGATCGCTATTTCGCCGGCAATTTCAACGCGGTGATTTTCGGCCATGGCGGCAGCGTAAGCGATCCCTACGCGACGTTGCGGCTCTATCAATCGTCTTCGGAGGCGATACCGGGCGGTCACCTCGTCAACCTGGCGCGTTGGAAGAACGCCGATTATGACAAGATCGTCGATCAGGTCTATGTCACACCGCCGAGCGACACGGTGAAAATGAAGGACCTGTGGCTAAAGGCGATGGCGATCTGGCTGCCGGAACTGCCGGACGTTCAGCTCATGCAGTTCTATCATCGCCTGCCGATGAATCTGACCTATTGGAAAGGGTACCCGACCAAGGACGATCCGTACGTGAACCCGGCATTTTTCCACTCGACATACGGCTTGGTCCTTCACCGGTTGCAGGCGACGACCTGAGGATTGGCGAAGCATCCCGACCCGCCTGGCGCGTGAGGATAGAGCGTGTTCATCTTCTACCTCGTGAAGCGGGTCGGGATTTTCCTTCTGATCGTTTGGCTTGCAGCCACGATCAATTTCTTCTTGCCGCGGCTGGGCGGCCAAAATCCGGTCGCCCAAAAAATCATGCAGCAGGCCGCCCTAGGCGGAAACCTGCATGTCGGCATGCAGGATATGGTCAAGGAGTATGAGACGAAATTCGGCCTTACCAAGCCGCTGTGGAGTCAATACCTGACCTATCTCGCTGACACGGCTCGCTTCGATTTCAACTATTCGATCGCCAGTTACCCGCGTCGGGTAAGCGACATGATCCTCGAGGGTCTGCCGTGGACGATCGCGCTGCTGACGGTGACGACGATCCTTTCTTTTGTCATCGGCAACCTTCTCGGCGCATTTCAAGCTTGGCCGGGGGCGCCGCGCTGGCTCTTGCTGCTCATGCCGCCTTTTCTCGCCATGAGCGCCGTGCCGTTTTTTCTGCTCGGGCTCATTCTTGTCTATGTCGTCGGCTTCAGTATGCAATTGCTGCCGCTCTATGGCGGTTACACCGCTGGAGCAATCCCGCAGTGGAGCTTCTCCTTCGCCGTTGACGTGATCCGGCACACGATCCTGCCCGCGGTTGCGATCATACTCGGCTCGCTAGGCGGCTGGGCGCTCGGCATGCGCGCCATGATGGTGACCACGCAAGGCGAAGACTATGTCACATTCGCCGAGGCGAAGGGCCTGAAGGACGGGACCATCTTCGTCCATTATGGCATCCGAAACGCCATGCTTCCGCAAGCGACCGCGCTCGCGCTCACGCTCGGCCAATTCGTCTCGGGCGCGGTGCTTGTCGAAATCGTATTCGGCTATCCCGGCATTGGCACCCTGCTGTTTCAGGCGATCACCGGCTCGGATTATTTCCTCGTTCAGGGGATCGTGTTCTTGGTGATCGTCGCGATCGGGCTGGCGACGCTCATTCTCGATCTCGTCTATCCGCTTCTCGACCCGCGCATTGTTTCGCGGAGCGTGTGATGGCGGCCGTCGCCAACGATGAAGGCGAGCTTACGACAGGACGCACGGGCGGCGCCGGCGCCGCGGCGACGCTCACCGCCTTTCGCTATCTGCGCCGCAACAAATCCCTTACGGTCGGGCTCGTCCTGTTGCTGGGCCTGATCGCCTTCGCCGTGATCGGGGGGTTGTTTGTCGATCCGCAAAACGCCAGGCCGCTGTCGGTCAGGGTGTTGCAACCGCCTTCTTGGGCTTTGCCTTTCGGCAGCGACCGGCAGGGCCGCAATCTTTTCGCGGTCATAACGAGTGGGACGTTGCTCACTCTGCGCATCGGCCTGATTGCCGGCGTTTTGGGCGTGACGATCGGAGCGACGCTCGCCTTTGTCTCAGCTTACTATGGCGGGTGGATCGATAGCGTCTTGCGCAGCATCGTCGACGTTGGACTGACGGTGCCGAACCTGATGGTTTTGATCGTCGTGGCATTGATGCTTCGCGAGGGGATGACGGTCAATGTGATGGCTCTCGTCATCGCCTCGCTGGCTTGGCTTTATCCGGCTCGCACCATCCGGTCTCAGGTCTTGACCTTAAGAGAGCGGGCCTATGTCGAGATCGCGCGTCTGTCGGGGATGAGCGGCCCTGGAATCATCATCAAGGAGCTTCTGCCGAACCTGCTGCCTTATCTCATGGCCTCGCTGGTCGGATCGGTCTCCGCGGCGATTCTCGCCTCGATCGGGCTTGACGTGCTGGGGCTCGGCGTCTTCGAAGCGCCGACGCTGGGAATGACCTTGTACTGGGTCAACTTCACCGGCGCCGTTATCAATGGGTGGTGGTGGTGGTGGCTGGCCCCGATCATCGTGGTCGGCATCTTGTTCATCTCGTTGTTCTCCATTTCGATCGGACTGGACGAGATCGCCAATCCTCGGCTCAGACGCCGGGTGTAACCACGCCCATTGGCGTATGCGCCGCCTTTGGCGCGCCGCCGATCAACACCTTGCCAATCTCAGCGCTCGCCAAAGGCTCCGCCTCGCGATAGAGATAGCAAGCAGCGGCGCGATGCGCCTCTGTCCGGTACATCGGCGGAGCGCTCTTGCGGCACATTGGCATGGCCTTAGGACAGCGCGGCGCGAACCGGCACCCGTCATCCGCATTCGATCCCGTTTCCGCAGGCAATTCCTCGCCCTTCCAAGGACGATGCGGATCGGGATAGGGGATCGAGCCGATCAAGAGCTGCGTATAGGGATGCTTCGGCTCACGCACGACCCGCTCGGCGTCGCCGACCTCGGCGACCAATCCGCGATAGAGGACGATGACGTTCTGGCTGATCTGGTAAGCCGTGGTGAGATCGTGGGTAATGTAGATCAACGAGATTCCGAATTGATCGTAGAGTTGACGCAAACTGCCAAGGATGATCGCCCGAAGCGACGCGTCGACCATGGAGGCCGGTTCGTCCGCGATGATCACGCGAGGTCGGATCAAAAGCGCACGCGCAACCATGATCCGTTGTCGCTGCCCGCCGCTCAATTGATGTGGATATCGCCCGAGCGTTTCCTCCGGCCGCAAGCCGACGGCTCGTAAGGTCTCTTCGATGAGACGTCGCGCGTCCCGCCTTGAGGCGGCGAGGCCGAAATTGAGCACCGGCGTTTGAAGGACGTGATCGACCTTGTAGAACGGGTTATAGGCTTCGAAGGGGTCCTGGAATATCACCTGCACGTCGCGTCTGAACTCGCGTTTTGCTGCGCTTGGAAGCTTGCGCAAGTCCGCGCCTTTGTAGAGCACTTCGCCTTCGCTCGGGTCGGTCAAGCCGAGCAGAAGGCGCGCAATCGTGGTCTTGCCGCTGCCGCTTTCGCCGACCAAAGCGGTGATCGACGGCTCGTCGCTGATGGCGAGGGAGAAGTCATCGACGGCTGTCATCCGCGGACCCCGCATGCCCCCGCCATAGACTTTCTTTACTCCACGCGCTTCCAGAATTGCCTGCATCTCGACCTGTCCGTTATGGCGTCAATTCCGCCGCCGTCATTTCGTAGAGATGGCAGGCGACGAAGTGATTGGGCCGAACCTCGCGCAAAACCGGCGTATCGATCGAACAGCGCTCCATCGCGCGCGGGCAGCGTGAACGGAAGGAGCAACCGCTCGATCGGTTGAGCAGAGAGGGCGTCAGGCCTCTGATGCCCTGGAAGGCCCCCTTGCGGTCGAGGGTGGGCAGGCTGGCGATGAGAAGTTGGCTGTAAGGGTGGAGCGGCTCACGGAAGAGGGCTTCGATATCGCAGGTCTCGGCAAGCGTTCCCGCATACATGACGCCGAGGCGGTCGACGAACTGGGCCATCAGGCCCATGTCGTGGCCGACCATTATAATCGAGGCGCCGATTTCCTTTTGGACGCGACGAAGCGTTTCGATCACCTGGCGCTGCACGACGACGTCGAGCGCGCTCGTCGGTTCGTCGGCGATGATCACTTTCGCGCGCAGGCTGATGGCGATGGCGATCACCACCCGCTGCTTCATGCCGCCGCTCAGCTGATGCGGATATTTGTCGGCGACTTCCGGCGGCAATCCAACGCTCGCAAGGAGGGCGCGAATTCGCGCCTCCATCTGCGCGTTTGCGTCGGTTTCGCCGTGGTCGCGAAGCGCGTCGACGATTTGATTGCGCACGCGAATGACTGGGTTCAGCGAGTTCATCGCGCCCTGGGCGACCAGCGCGATCGAAGATAGACGAAGTCGCCGCATCTCCGGCTCTGGGAGCGTGAAGATATCGACATTGTCCAGCAGCGCGGCGCCGCTTTCGATCCGGCCCGGCGGCTTGATAAGCCGCATTAACGCCATGGCGACGGTCGACTTTCCCGATCCGGACTCCCCGACCAGTCCGAGCCTTTCGCCGGCCTTCAAATCGAAACTAACGCCGTCGACGGCGCGCACCGCGCCAAGTGGCGTATGATAGTGCACGCGAAGATCGCGCACCTGAAGGGCGATGTCGTCGCGCAAGACGGGCAGTTTCCCCCAAACGGTGATCTAGTGGCCCCTTCTTAGGGCATCCGGCCGCAGGCGACAACGACCCGCGAACCGGCCTGGACGATTGCAAGAAAGTATGCATGCATTCAAAGAGCCCAGCGTCGGGCGTCGGTCGGCCGACCTGAAAATATCCCAAAACGGTCGGCGCTTGAAGCCAGCGGCCAATTCATGAACGGGAGCCCCGGAGTGAGGCTGATGAAGAGGCCGCCTTGAACAAGGCGTTACGCGAAGCGATAGCCTATCACGAAGCCGGCCATATGATCGCGGCGTGGCGCAGTCGCGTCAAAATCCGGCGCGCAACGATTGTACCGGCTGAGGACTTCTACGGCCTTGTCGATCACGAGAGCCCGCTTCGAGGCGTACGCCTCGAAATTGACGGCTCAGATCGGGCGAGGCTGAAGGCGGAGAAGGCGATTCTCATTTTGTTAGCGGGTCCGGCAGCGCAGCGGCGCTTTCGGGTAAAATCGTGGCGCTCGCACCACGGCCGCGGCGACTATGACGGCGCGCGCGATTTGGCCTTGAGACTTCACGGTTCGGGCGAGCTCGCCGCGGCGCATCTGAAGTGGATGCAGGCCCAAGCACAGGCGCTTGTGGCCGCGAACTGGCGGTTCGTCCGCGCCTTCGCCAGACGCCTTCTCCAGGACGACACTCTCGAATATCGCGCCATTCAGGAAATCATGGTAGCCGAGGCCGCGGTTCTTGGTCGGCGACAAGGCCGCCAATGACAAAGGGTCACGGAGTGAGTCCAGTGGACCCTCGCCAACCAACGCGGGCATTGAGAACCCATGTTGCGCGTCAAATCCGATTCAGGATGCGGCCGCGTCGCCGGTAAGGGAACGAATTGGCTCGGGCCAAGAACGCACGAGCAGATAGAACGCGGCGAAGTGCGTGATCATCAGTAGGGGGACATAGATGATCGGGATCCAGTACGTGGCGGCCAACTGCCCCGAGAGCGCGGGAAGGTCGAACTGGACGCCGTGGTAATAGTCGATGAGGATGTCGGCCGCGCCCACCAGGTTGAACGCAACGACGAGCAGCCAAAAGAGCGCTTGCATCCTCACCGTGAGAAGCGCCAGCATCGCCAGCACTCCGGTAGCGAAGTCGCCGTAGGCCGCGAACTCAGCGAAGTCCACCGGCAGATTGGGACCAACCACGCCCGGAATGATGAAGACCAGCCCGAAGAAGCGGAAACTGTGCAGCGTAGCGATGGCGCGCTGCGCTTCGACCCGGTCCATCGACTTGAGCCTGGGCCAGACATACGCGCCGAACCAAAGCAGCCACGGGACGTAACCTAGAACGAGATGTATCTGGAAGACGGTCGCCGGCGACATTTGCATTCCTATCAGCTGTTGATTGACAGGGCCTCGAACACCGCGGTCAGGACGCCGAGCCGGCCTTCCATGAGATTTCGTCCCAAGTTGGCGGAAAGCTGTGCGAAGTCCGGCCCCATCACCACACCGAGATTTGGCGAAGGCGGCGGCCCCGACGCGCGCAGCCGGGCGATCCAGGCCTTGGCCGCTTCAGAGTCATCGCGCCACGCCAGCGCGCGGAAACCGGCCGGTTCGATCGTCTCGCGCGTCACGGCGGCCGTCAGAAGAAAGCTCGTTGCGGGCGTGCGCGCCCACGGCACGGGATAATGCGGCTCGCCGCCGTTCGATACGACGTCGAAAATCGCGAACCTGCCGCCTGTCTTCAGCATGCGCCGGATCTCACGGTAGAGCCGCGCCCGGTCGGAGATGTTCATCGCCACATGCTGTAGCAACACGGCGTCAAACCGGCCGTCCTTAAATGGAAGCTCCAGCGCGCTGGCGGTCTGGAACGACACCTGTCCGCTCAGGCCTGTGCGCTCGCTCAGATAGCGCGCGGCGTCCACGAATGGTTCGCTGAGGTCGACGCCCGTCACCCGGCAGCCATAGGTTGCGGCCAGAAAGCGCGCCGGTCCGCCGACTCCCGAGCCGACGTCAAGAACCGACATGTCGGCGGTGATCCCAGCCAACTTGGCAAGCTCGGCGGTCGCGGCGAGTCCACGGGTGTGAAACTGGTCGAGAGCGCTCAGTTGCTCGGGCGTGAGCCGCTGATCCTCCGGCCCGAGGGCTATGAGCGCCGTCTTCAGCCGTTCGGTCAGGCCGGTCGCGCGATAGTGGTCGCGCACGTCATCAAGGACATCGGTCATTGCAAGGCTCCTCTTGGCCTTCCGGCTGTTGTCGCTGATCTCGCTTATAAGCTCCGAAGGAAGTCGATCATGGCGGCGCTGACCTGCGGCGCACGTTCTTGCTCGGTCCAATGGCCGCAGCCCGCCAGCATAACCGCCGGCCTGAGCTTGGGAACCATTGCCGACTGCTTGGCAATAAACTGGGAATTGACGTCGATAACATCCCTCTCGCCCGCGATGTAGAGCGCGGGAATGGTCACCGCTGCGCCGGCAAGGGGAGCCAGCAGCTCCCAGCTGCGATCAACGTTGCGGTACCAGCTGAGCGGACCGTGGAACCCGCTCCGCGTGAATTCCGCGACGTAAACATCGATGTCGGACTCCGTGACCCAATCCGGCAGGGACGCCGGATCGGCTAAGGATCCACCCTTCCGGGGCACCATCCCGGCAGCAAACCATCCGCCGCCCGCGGACGGCGGCTTGTCGCCCGAGAGTAAGTAGAACTGGGAACGGAAGGTGCGACGCATGTCGCGCCCGAGCGCCGCCTCCGCCTCGGGGGTCTGGAAGAAGAGCTGGTAGAATACCGCATCCTCGTTCCGCGGCATGAGCGTCGTCGGCGGCGCCGAGCCGCCAAACCCCCGCGGCCGGAACGGCACGCTGAGCGCGATGACAGCACGGAAACGGTCAGGGCGCAGAAGCGCCGCTTGCCATGCTATCGTGGCGCCGACGTCGTGGCCGGCGATCACCGCCTGTTCAGCGCCCAAAGCGTCGACGAGACCCACGATGTCGCCGATGTCATGGAGAATCGTGTACTTCTCCACCTCCTCCGGACGGTCGGTTCGCCCATAGCCGCGCAAGTCGGGGGCCACCGCACGGAACCCAGCCTTCGCCAGCGCCCGGAGCTGGTGCCGCCAGGAATACCAGCATTCCGGAAAGCCGTGGCAGAGGATGATGAGCGGACCTTCACCCTGCTCGGCCACGTGCAAGCGGATGCCGTTCGTCTCGATCATCCGATGCGTCACCTCGGGCATCGCCGAATCCACCCAAGAGGTCGGCTCGGGGCCAGCCCCGCTGGGTTCGGCGGCGGCGGCCTTGGGCGACGCCGCGAAAGTAGCACCGACGGTGAGCGCGCCCACCGCCCAGAGCATGTCGCGTCGGGACAACGTCGCCTCTCGCATTGCACTGCTTCCTTGAGGGTCGCGCATCTGGGCCTTCGACATCACCGTGACTCCCGATTTGCGACGTCAGTGTGGATTTGCAAGCTAGATGTACGACCGCTTCCCGCGATCGACTATTCGCGATAATGTGGACGGGTTATGAAGCGGAACTTCACAGTCAGGCAAGGCGCGCTCGACGGCGTAGAGGCGTTCCTGAGCGTTGCCCAGCACCGCAGTTTTCGCAAGGCGGCGGCGGAGCTCGGGGTGACGCCATCGGCGATCAGCCAGACGGTACGCGCACTTGAGGCGCGCGTCGGCGCAGCACTATTCATCCGCACGACACGAAGTGTAGGCCTGAGCGAAGCCGGCGAACGATTTCACTCACGCGCAAAGCCAGCTTTCGAGGAGCTTGTCGCGGCAAGCGCGGTCGCGCGTGACCTTGGGCGGCGGCCTGCCGGACTGTTGCGCCTCACGGCGCCGCGGGCGGCGATGCCGATCCTGCTGGAGCCGTTGATCGCATCGTTCTGCCAAGCCAATCCCGAAGTCGAGGTGGAGATCGCCGCGAGTGAGGAACTGGTCGACATCGCGGCAAAAGGATTTGACGCCGGCATCCGGCTCGGCCAGTTCATCGCAGCAGACATGATCGCAGTGCGGCTGACGCCGCCGTTTCCGCTCGTGGTCGTCGGCAGCGCCGAGTATCTACGCCGGCGGGGGAGGCCCGAGCGTATCGACGATCTGCGTCAGCATGCCTGTTTACGCATTCGCCGGTCGAACGGGGCGATCGCGCCCTGGTCCTTTGTCAGCGGCAACAAACTGATCGAAGCGATCGTTTCGGGACCGCTAATCGCCCACGACTTCCCCACCATGCTTGGCGCGGCCGTTGAAGATATGGGGCTTGCGCAAGTGCCTGAGCCGATCGCCGCTGGACCAGTGAAAGCGGGCAAACTCGTGCAGGTTCTGGAGCCGTTCGCGCCGATGGCGCCAGGTGTGTTTCTCTACTATCCCAGCCGCCGCCAAATGATGCCGAAGCTGCGAGCCTTCATCGATCACGTGAAGAGACCCCCGGGCGCTACCAACAGAACCCGAAGTCAGATTGATGACAAGCGATCACTCGGCGTGAAAATGCGCCGACGTGGGAAGCGGGGACCGCAAGAGGTTTAAGTCACTTTGTGCAGCATACCACGATGCGAGTTCGGAAAGTCCGATCTCCACCATGCCCAGAGCCAACCAGGTCAAGACCGTGAACAACAAACGGCCCGCGCTCGGCATGCTCAATTTTGAGCAATCGGTGTTCACAGGCGGCTTCCGGCGTCTTAAAATGCCTCTAAAATCCGATGCCGTTGTCGCCATTTTTGCATTGCCGGGCGCTTGTCACACGGCGGTGGAGAAGCATGGGTATTGTTTCTCGCCAATTGCCGTAGGAGGCGCGGCGGGAGTGGTGCTAGTCTCCAATGCGGGGCATTGTCTTGCGACTAAGCGGCGTCAATTCGGGTCCGACCGTCGGTCGCAGCGCGGACTGAGGATTTCGTTGAGGCGCCCAGTCGTGCGCGCCAGGCCGCACGCAATAGGAGCGGGGCGCGCCGCCCGGTTAGGTGAAGGCTGTTCCCGCCCTGGAGTGATGGAGGCATCGGTGGAAGATGCCTGCCGAAATTTCTGCCAGGAGCTAGTCAGATGGGAATCGGTCCGCCCGACAGCATGGTGCAGATTCCGGATGGCGCCTTCCGGATGGGATCGGATGCGCATTATCCCGAGGAGCGGCCAGCGCATAGGGTCAAGGTCGATGGCTTTTGGATCGACCGATATGCTGTGACGAACGCGGACTTTGCGGCGTTCATCGCCGCGACCGGTTACCTCACATTCGCCGAACGGCCGCTTGACCCCGCCCTATATCCCGGCGCGAAGCCGGAGTTGCTGAAGCCCGGAAGTGCGGTATTCCGGATGCCCAAGCGGCCGGTTCGGCCGCGCGACTTCCTCGATTGGTGGGAATACACCCCCGGCGCTGACTGGCGGCGTCCGGAAGGGCCGGGCAGTTCGACTATCGGGCGCGAGAACGAACCTGTCGTTCATGTCGCGTTCGAGGACGCCGCCGCCTATGCCGTGTGGGCCGGCAAGGACCTGCCGACCGAGGCCGAGTGGGAGTACGCGGCGCGCGGCGGTCTGGATGGCGCCGAGTATTGCTGGGGCGACGCGTTTACGCCGGAGGGACGCTGGATGGCCAATACCTGGCAGGGCGAGTTCCCGTGGCGGAACCATGTTGAGGACGGCTTTGCGGAACGCGCGCCGGTCGGCGCGTTTCCCCCTAACGGGTACGGCCTGTTCGATATGGCCGGGAATGTCTGGCAGTGGACCAAGGATTGGTACGCCGCCGGCCACGCCCACGATCCCGGCCAGCCCTGCTGCGCGCCGCGCAACCCGCAGGGCGTCGCCGAGGAGAGAAGCTACGATGCCGCCCAGCCCGGGCCGCGCGTCGGCCGCAAAGTGATCAAGGGCGGCTCGTATCTCTGTGCGCCCAACTACTGCCAGCGTTATCGTCCGGCGGCGCGATATCCACAAATGATCGACACGACCACCAGCCACATCGGGTTCCGGTGTGTGAAGCGTTCGACATAGTGCGGCGTAACCGAGGAGAGTGAAATGAATCGACGCAATTGTTCCTCTCGACGGCAAAGGCGGCGTTCGTCGCCGTTTTCAGCGGCTCTTGGCTGACAGGCAAGGTCAAAGCGGAGACGAGCCTCAACGCTCCATCCGTTTCCGCGGAGGGCATGATCCACGGCGTGTCCGGCAGCCCAAGCGCGACCATCTCCATCGAAGGCCGCCATCTGCCGCCCACTCCGCCTTCATTCGGCGGCCAGATCAATCTCACCGCCCCTCAGTCAACGCCCTGGTGGCCGCCGAGGTCGTGCCGCAGGAGGGAGCGCCCAACGTTTTTCTGATCATGACTGACGACGCGGGCTACGGCGTCGCTAGCACCTTTGGGGGCGTCATTCCAACGCCGGCGCTCGACCGGGTCGCCAACGCCGAGCTGCGCTACACGCAGTTCCATTCCACGGCGCTCTGCTCGCCGACGCGCGCCGCGTTGATCACGGGACGCAACCACCACTCGGGCGGCTTCGGCGTAATTACCGAACAATCGACCGGCTATCCCGGCTATGCTTCGATCATCGGGCCGGAGAACGCCACGGTCGGCCGCATCCTGCGCAAACACGGCTACGCAACATCGTGGTTCGGCAAGGAGCACAACACGCCGAGCTTTCAGTACAAGTTAGCCGGTCCGTTCGACCAGTGGCCGGTGGGAATGGGCTTTGAATATTTCTACGGGTTCATGGGTGGCGAGACGGACCAGTGGACGCCTTACCTGTTCCGCAATACGACGCAGATTTTCCCATGGCTTGACAAGCCGGGTTACAACCTAACCACAGATCTTGCGGATGAGGCCATCAAATACATGCGCGAAGTCAACGCAGCCGCGCCGGACAAGCCATTCTTTCTCTACTACGTTCCTGGCGGCACCCATGCGCCGCATCAGCCGACGCCGGAGTGGATCGAAAAGTTCAAGGGCAAGTTCGACATGGGCTGGAACGCCTTGCGTGATCAGATTTTCGCCAACCAAAAGCGCCTAGGCGTCATTCCCGACGACACCGACTAACCTCATGGCCCGACCTACTGCCGAAATGGGACACGCTCTCGGCCGACGAAAAGAAGATGTTCGCGCGCCAAGCGGAGGTGTTCGCCGGCTACGTGGCCTACACCGATCACGAAATCGGCCGGGTGATCCAGGAGGTGGAGAATCGACCCCTTAACTGGCGGCTTGGCAACCGCCCTGCCCAAGTCTAAGCATTTGCCGGACGGACGGAAACTTCTATGACCTCAGGCTTCAACGTCCACGCCGCGGCCGGCTATGAGCAACTCATGGGCCGCTGGAGCCAAAAACTCGCGCCCCTGTTCATTGACTTCGCGGGGGTCGCCGACGGCGAAAAGATTCTCGACGTCGGCTGCGGCACAGGCAGCTTGACCTTCGCGCTCGCCAGGGCCGCCGACCTCGGCGAGATTGCCGCAATCGACTATTCGCCAGTCTTTGTCGAGTAAACGATCCGGCGCAACATCGACACGCGAATAACAGTCCGGCAGGCGGATGCCTGCGCCTTGCCCTTCGACAGCGGCGCCTTCGACCGCACCTTGGCGTTGCTCGTGCTCCACTTCGTCCCGGAAGCCGGCAAGGCAGTCGCCGAGATGCGCCGCGTCGTTCGGTCGGGCGGCGTGGTTGCTGCGGCCGTATGGGACCATCTCGGCGGCATGCCCGGCATGCGCATGATGGTCGACACGGTGGCGGCGCTCAGTGAAAGCGGGCGCCAGTTGCGCGGCCGCTATTGCTTTCAACCGATGATGCAACCGGGCGAAATGAAACGGACTTTTGTCGAACAGGATCTGGTAGACGTTACGGAAACGCAGCTGATGATCCGCGTGGACTACCAAAGCTTTGACGACTATTGGGCGCCGATCGCCGCAGGCGAAGGACCGCTCGGCAAGTATGTGGCGGCCCTCGACGCTGCGGAGCGCGCGCGCACCGACGCCGCTGTGCGTGATGCCTACGAGGCCGGCCGGACGGACGGCCCGAGGTCTTTTGCGAACGTCGCGTGGGCCTGCCGGGGTATCGTTCCCTAGCCCGCCGGCCAATGTAGCGCCTTTCCCCGCCTCCTCAGCCGAGAAGGGAAGGGCGGTTTTCGGACGATGGGAAAGGAAAGTTGACGGACTAGGCCGGCTTCGGCCAGTATTTCTTGGACGCAAGGCGGGCGCCGTCCGCCATCGCCTTGAGCTTGGCGTAGGTGACGTCGGGGTCGACCCCGCCCATGCCGACATGAATGGAAAAGCCGCAATCGACACCGGCCACGATGTTCTCGCGACCGCAAAGGTTCGCGTACCGGTCGATGCGCTGCGCCACGACTTCGGGGTGCTCGATATAGTTCGACTGGCACTCGATAACGCCGGGCACGAGCACCTTGCCTTCGGGAAGCTTCACCTCCTCGAAGATCTTCCATTCATGAGCGTGGCGGGGGTTCGCCGCCTCAATAAGATAGGCATGCGGCTTGGCCCTCCACATCAGGTCAATGACGTCGGCAAGCGGCACGTCGCAATGGTGCGGACCCGGATAGTTGCCCCAGCACATGTGCATGCGGAGTTTCTCTGGCGGAATGTTGCGGACGGCGTGGTTCAACGCCTCGATGTGCATCTGGAAGACCTTGCGGAAATCGGCGAGGCTCGCGTCCTGATAATGGACGTGACGGCCCATCGCGAGATCGGGGCAATCGAGCTGCAAATAGGCGCCCGATGCCGCGATGGCTTCGTATTCGTGCCGCATCGCGTCCGCGATGGCGAACACGTAGGCCTCGTGGCTCGGGTAGTACTCATTCTTGAAGAAGAAGGAGATGACGCCAGGCGACGCCGCGGCCGTGAACATCTGCCTCGCCCCAGCTTCTTTGGCCGCGGCGGCCAGACGGTCCATGTCGCGCTTCGCCGCATCGAAGTCCGATACGGCGACAGGGGCATTGCAACCCGGCGTCTTGCGGTACTTCCGTCCGGGATCGCCCGTCACCCGGGCCGCTACACGCGGGAACTCCTTTAGGTCCGCGAAGGGGAAGCGGTTGGAGGAGCCGCCGAAGCCGGTCAACCGTTGCAGCACATAGGTGGCATAGCTCGGCTTCGACATTTCGCCGTCATTGATGATATCGACGCCCGCCTCGACCTGCCTGCGCGTCGACTCGAACACCGCCGATGTGATGCGGTCTTCGAGCACGGCGGGGTCGACGTCGTCACCGCGCTGTGTGGCGATGACCATTTCGATCAGATCGTCGGGCCGGGGCAGACTGCCGGTGTGGGTCGTCAGGAACCGGTCGACGCTTTGCATGGCTCTCTCCTTGCCGGGCATGGGTCGCGACCTCAAACCTAGGCGAAACGCCCGGCCAAGCCCAGTATGTTCCGTCCAAAACTCCCGCGCGCGAAACGATCAGCGGCCGAATATTTTCCTGAACGCGCCGGCAAATCACCGTCGCGGGCCTTGCTGCGCCAAGCAACGAATTGGTCCGGCCGCGCGCTCCTACAGATCGAAATTGGTGGGCAGCATGACCACGTCCCGAATCGTCACGCCGCGTGGCCTCGTCAGCATGAACGTCATGACGTTGGCCACTTCGCTGGCCTCCAGCAGACTTCCCGACTCCCTGGCTTCCTTCAGCTTCTCCGGCGGCCAATCCGCGAGCAGAGCGCTGATAACGGGGCCGGGCGAGATTGACCCCACGCGAATGCCGTACTTGAACACTTGGCGTCGCACAGTCTGGACAAAGCAGTTGATCGCCCATTTTGACGACGCATAGACCGGCTCCCATGGCGTCGGAAAATGGGCCGCCAAAGAACTGGTGACGATGATGTCGCCCGTGCGACGTTCGATCATATGAGGCAGCACGTCGTGCACGTTCTTCATCACGACGTTGACATTCAAGTTCAGCATCCGGTCGATCATCCCAGTGTCGGCGTCTATCAAGTCGCCGCCGACGTACGTACCTGCATTTGCATGCAGGATATCGAGTTGGCCTGCCTTCTCGAGGGCTCTTGGCAGCAGCGTAGCGCAGTCCTTAGGGTCGAGCAGGTCGATGACCAGCGGGATCACTGCGTCGCCGTGTTTGTTCCAGAGCGCGTTCAGCGCCGCCTCGTTGCGGTCGACCATCACCACGCGCGATCCTGCGGCCAACATCGCCTCGGTGCTAGCCAATCCGATGCCCGACGCAGCCCCGGTTACGACGGCTACCTTGCCTTCCAATTCTCTTGCCACAGTCTTTCTCCTAGTTGGGCTCCTTGAAGGAGCAGGTGCCTACGAGCCCGCGTCAACCTGGACCACCGCATCGAGGTCCACCATTTGCGGTCGAAAACTAGGTCAAAGCGGTAGGACCGGATTCGACCCAAGTCGGACCGTCCGCCAACCGCGCCCAAACGACGGGGGATGGGCCGAGAGCGGAAGGGCAGGTTTTTTAGACAACGAATAGCGAACGCGGAAGTTCGTGGAGCCGGTCGAACGGCATGACTCGGCCCGATGTTGACATTCGACCAGGCAATGGTCGCGGTCGGGACTTTCCTGTTATAGGTAGCGGACGGAGCCTATCGGGCGGGGCCGTTGAAAATGCGAGGAGGCGAGTTCGCGCCAACGAGGTCGTCGAATGAAGCGGCGTGAGTTTATCTCGGCTGTCGGCGCGACGGCTTTTGCCTGGCCGCTAGCGGCGCTCGCGCAACAGGCTACGATGCCGGTGATCGGCTTTATGAGCAGCAGGTCGCCGAGCGATTCAACTGTTCTCGTCGATGCTTTTCGTAAGGGGCTCCGCGAGGTCGGCTACAGGGAAGGCGAAAACATCGCCATCGAATACCGCTGGGCCGAGGGCCAATATAGTCGCCTTCCGGCGCTGGCGGCGGAGCTTGTTCATCGGCCCGTCGCGGTGCTGGTGGCGACGGGAGGCGAGCCGTCGGCGCTGGCCGCCAAGGCCGCAACCTCCGCCATTCCGATCGTCTTCACCACCGGCGGCGATCCGGTAAAAATCGGTTTGGTGGTAAGCCTCAATCGACCGGGCGGCAACGCGACGGGCGTCAGCCTTCTGACGACCGCGCCAGAAGCAAAACGGCTCGGGCTGCTTCACGAACTGGCGCCGGCCGCCAAGCTCGTCGGTGTGTTTATTGATCCGAACTATGATGGGGCGCGGGACCAGTCGCGGGAGATACGGGACGCCGCTCGCGCGATCGGCCAAGAGATCTATGTCGCGAACGCTGGAAACGAGGGGGAGCTTGACTCGGCGTTCGAGACGCTTGTTCGAGAGCGGGCTGATGCGCTGCTCGTGACCTCCGATCCTTTTTTCGACACGAGACGCGATCGGATAATCGCGTTCGCGGCCCGATACCGAATGCCCGCCATCTACCAGTTTCGCGAATATCCGGTCGCGGGCGGCCTGATGAGCTATGGGATCAACCTTCCTGACGGATACCGACAAGTGGGCCTCTATGCCGGGAAAATCCTCAAGGGAGCGGCGCCGGCGGACCTGCCGATTTACCAGTCGATCAAGTTTGAATTCGTCATCAACCTCAAGACCGCCAGGGCGCTCGGCCTCGACGTGCCGCCGCTGATTCTGGGGCGCGCCGACGAGACGATAGAGTGAGGCGGTGGAGACTCGCGCCTGTTTGAAGATGATGCGAAGAACGGCGATGCTCCGACCTAATTCTGAACTGGAGCGCGCGGGTCGAACGCGGCCTGGGAGCCAAGGGCGACCCTAAGCCGCCACGTCTTGCAGCCCACGGGGAGGCGCCATGCCTAAGCGTGCCGATGTCGTCGTTATTGGGTCCGGCGCCTTGGGGGCGGCAACCGCCTTTTACCTCGCAAAGCGTAAGGCCGGCGACGTGGTTCTGGTCGACCGGCATGCGATCGGATCCCAGACCTCGTCACGTGCGGCTGGTATGGTAAGTTGCTTGCGCAAGGGCGATTTGATGACGCGGCTTATCAAAGTCGCAGCAGCCGCCATCCCGCGCTTCACTGAGGAGACCGGTCAGCCGCTCGACTGGGTGCGTTCCGGCAGCCTCAAGGTCGCGCGGCGGACCGAGGATGCAAAGGTGATCGAGGCCGACGTCGCGCGCGGGCGGCGTCTCGGCCTGGACGTCGAGCAGATCACGCTTGCCGAGGCGCATCGCCTCAACCCGTTTTTTGAGACTGAGGGCGTCGCGGCGGTCGTGCGCGTCGGCGACGACATCTACTTCGACCCCGCACAAGTGGCAGTCGGCTTCGCGCGTGGTGCTGAAGCGCGGGGGGTGACGCTTCTGCCGGGCGTTGCCGTAACCAAGGTGCGCATAGCAGCTGGCCGCGTCGAAGCGGTTGAGACCTACAAGGGCGCGATCGCGACTCCGGTGGTCGTCGATGCGGCCGGGGCATGGACACGGCAAGTCGCGGCCGCGAGCGGCATCCACATCCCGCTGGCGCCGACAATGCAGCAGCTCATCGTGACGGAGACGGCGCCAGGTGCGCGGCCCGACCTTCCAATGGTGCGCATCATGGACGCGGCGGTGTATATGCGTCCTTGCCAGGGCGGGTTTCTTTGGGGCGTCTATGAGGAAGAACCGACCTTCTTCGACATGGACGAGCTCAGCCCGGGCTTCCGCATTGACGACCTGAAGCTCGACGCCGAGATCCTTTGGCGCGCTGCGGAAGACGTGAAGGCGCAACTCCCCATCCTGCTAAAGGCGAAGGTGCGCGAGCATCGCGGCGGCATGCCGACCATGACCGCCGACGGCCACCACATCGTCGGTCCGGCGCCTGGGGCGAAGGGCTTCTTCGTCCTTAGCGGCTGCAATGTCGCCGGCCTGTCAATCTCGCCCGCATTGGGCGATGCGGTCGCCGCGTGGATCTGCGACGGCGAGCCGCCGTTCGATCTATCGGCGATGTCGATCACGCGCTTCGGTCCAGAGGCGCAATCCGATGCTTGGCTCCGAAAGAATGCGGCTTGGCAGTACCGGCACTTCTATGGAGCGGTATGAGGGCCGCTCAGTTGGGCCGAGTTGAGCAGGCGATGTGAACTGCTCCGCTTCGAGGTGCGCCGGGAAGCGAGCCGGTGCGACTGATTGACCAAAATGGGCGCACCACCGACGGTCTCGCTGGTCACCTGCGTAGAATTTCAGGCCCAACTGGCGCGCCGGAGCAGACTCAAGCGTCAGATCGACCGCTAGATCACGAAGTCTGACGGCGCTATACTGCCAGCCATGGATGAACCCTCGCTCGACTTCGAAGGCGTTGCGCTTTCACCGCAGAAAGAAACAGTGCGAGTGTTCTACAAGGTATTGTGGGACCACGTCGACAAGAGTCTGATCCCAGATATCTTCCATACCGATTTCACCTTCCGCGGTTCGCTGGGCCCGACGCTCATTGGCCACGAGCAGTTTGCTGGTTACGTTGACTGGGTGACCGGCGCACTGGACCAATATACCACCGACATCCTGGTGATGATCGAGGAGGGTAACCGTGTCGGCGGTAAAATGCGTTTTCACGGCTTTCATCGCAAGGAATTGTTCGGTGTACCGCCGAGCGGACG
>Ga0206856_10154_pt1 | contig 23836 bp, 27 predicted proteins | sample Alteio_BWOrgCont_48_FD_152630 | JGI IMG/M metagenome (GOLD analysis project Ga0206856, IMG submission 152630) | Enriched cells from forest soil in Barre Woods Harvard Forest LTER site, Petersham, Massachusetts, United States -... | ecosystem: Environmental > Terrestrial > Soil > Temperate forest >...
TTGAGTCCTTGATACAGGCATACGAAAAAGAAGACACTCTTCTGGCCCGCGATATATTTGTAAAGGATAAACTGATAGACAACATAGTTAACCAGGCTATCAGTATAGCCGAAGAGTACGCAAAGAACAACCCTGATAGCTTTTCTCAATCTATCCAGATCTTAAGCATCATGAAAATGCTTGAAAGGGTTGGAGATCACTTAAAAAATATCGCAGAGGAGATTATCTTTTATTCTGAGGCAAGGGTTCTTAAACACGGTGGTAAAAAGGCCAACGGAGCGGAATAGCTCTATCTTTTAGCAAAACCCCTCCATTTTTCAATGATCGCTTCAAACCCTAGGGGGACGGTAGCCTCGAAGTATACTTTTTTACCTGTGGAAGGATGAATAAAGCCCAACGACATGGCGTGCAATGCCTGTCCCGGGATTAAAGCAAAGCAATTTTCAACAAACTGCCGGTAGTTTGTATTAACCTGTCCTCTTATTATTTTGTCTCCGCCATATGTCGCATCATTAAAAACAGGGTGGCCAATATGTTGAAGATGTACCCTTATCTGGTGAGTACGGCCGGTTTCAAGCTTACATTCAAGTAATGTTACGTTCTTGAATCGTTCAAGAACTTTATAATGTGTAATAGCGTGTTTCCCGTGTTCTCCTTCGGGGAATGCAGCCATTCTTTTTCGGTCTCTAAGGTCTCTCCCAATGTGTGCAACAATAGTACCTTCATCGTCCTTAAAATCGCCCCAGGCAAGCGTCACATATTTTCTATCTATTGATTTTTCAAAAAATGCCTTAGCCAGTTTATTCATTGCCAGGTCGTTTTTAGCAATCACGAGCAGGCCAGAGGTGTTTTTATCTATGCGATGAACTAATCCTGGTCTGAATTCGTTAAAAGGATCTCTGTCATTTTTGTCTTTTTTAGGCAAGTTATTGCAATGATAAAGAAGGGCATTTATCAGAGTTCCGGTAAAGTTTCCTACCCCAGGATGCACTACCATACCCGCTTCTTTATTTACAATGAGAATATCATCATCCTCAAAAACGATATTAATTGGTATAGGCTCCGGCAAGAGCTCTATTTCTTTTTTTGGATAAGCGAAGATGATACTTATATCATCTCCCGGTTTTACTTTATAGCTCGATTTGCTTGTTTTCCCGTTTACAAGTATGTTGCCCCCTTCTAATGCATATTGAATACGTGTACGGGTGGCATTGGCAATCTTATGAAGCAAGAACTTGTCTATCCTTAATAGGTCCTGTCCCGGATCGGCAACAAAACGAAAGTGCTCATACATTTCATGGTCTTCGTCTGGTATTTCCTGGAGATCGTTCATAAACAAGAGGCTGAGTAAAGCAAAATTAAGGGCTTAAAATAAAAAAGGAGCCCTAGAGCTCCTTTTTTCAATGAAAAAATACAAACTATTTTTTCATTGAATCTTTCTTCATGCTGTCTGACTTAGACGACATAGCTTTAGCAATTGAATCTTGCTTAGCTTTTGCCATCATGGCAGCTTGAGCACTCTTTACAGAGTCAGCAGCTTTAGCTGAGTCAGCTTTTGCTTTTTCCATAGCAGCTTTTTGTTCTGCGCTAGGTCCGCAAGCGATAAATGCACAAGCACCTACAACGGCAATAATAGAGGCTAATTTTTTCATTTTTGTGTTGGTTTGATGGATTAAAATTGGCTGCAAATGTATAAATATTTCTTACATACAAGCAAATTCATGTTTTTTTTTGAGTCTAAGTCTATTTTTCAAGAATAATAAATTCTGTTCGCCTGTTTTTCTGTCTTCCTTCCTCTGTATCATTACTTGCAACAGGGTTAGCAGAGCCATATCCCTGAAAGTTGAGCCTGTTGGCATTAATGCCTTGCTCTTCTAAGGTTTGTAGAACTGTAAATGCCCTGTCTTTAGATAGGGCAAGGTTGTCGCCAGGATTACCCGTATTATCAGTATAGCCTGCAATTTTTATCTTTAAAGAAGGGTTCGCCTTAAGAAACTTTGCAAATTCCTTAATTACGGCTACAGAAACCTGCTCCAGAAGGGCTGAATTGGTGTTGTAGTATATGTTATTTAAAGTATAGTTAGAATTAACTGCTATTGGCTTAATTTGAAAATCAATAATTTGAGGCTTTCCGGCAAATGTATCTTTGGGGGTGATTAGTCCTGAAGTAAAGGAGTATCCCTTTTTATTTATGCTGATAACACTTGGATTGGTGGCATTTGCAATTAGGGCATACTCTCCGGTAGTTGTATCATACATAGCAAAGCTTTTTTTCTCTGTCTTTGTATCTGTAATGGTAATCGATACTCCACGCGTATCACCTCCCGGAACAGATATTTTACCTTTTCGCAGTGCTACATTTTCGGGGCGGGCCTTAGAGTATAAAGCAAACTGAAACACATCCCATCCACCAACACCTCTGCCTTTACTGCGGTTAGGGTCGTTAGAACAGAAAAAGCCGGTTTTACCATCAGTGCTAACAAAAAAGCCCAGGTCATCTCCGGTACTATTGATCGGGTATCCTATATTAATAGGTTCTTGCCAATTACCAACGCTGTCTGCCTTTGAATAAAATATATCGTATCCGCCAATACCCATATGACCATCGGAAGAAAAATAAAGAGTGTGACTATCCGAATGCATAAAGGGGCTTTTTTCATTGCCCGGTGTATTAATTGGTGCTCCTAAATTAACAGGGTCACTCCATTCCCCGGTCTTAGGGTCTTTATTCACTTTATACAAGTCGGCTTTACCCATACCGCCCGCCCTGGTGCTCGCAAAATATAAGGTTAGACCGTCTGCAGAAACAGAGGGTTGGGAATCCCAGGCGGAAGGATCATTTACCTGTGCTCCCATATTCTGAATTTCAGTCCATTTGCCATTGCTAAAATTGGAGTAGTATATATCGCAGTTAGGCTGTGCGCCGCCTTCATCTTTGCAAATGGTAAAGTAGATGGTTTTATTATCGATCGTTACTGTAGGTCCACCTTGGTTTTTGCCTCTATTAAACGGAGAAGGCAATGGAGCTCCAATACTAAAAGTCCCATCTGCTTGTCTGTCACTTTCCATGAAGAATTCCTTATTTTCTATGTCAGCGGCGGCAACCTGGTTCATGGAATTGGGGGCATAAGGAAGTTTGCGTGTGAAGTATGCACGTTGGTTATCCGGCGAAATAACAGCAAGGTATTCATCGTGCACTGTACAAAGATCTTTTACAGGGTAAGGATCGAAAGGAACGGGGTTCTGGTATATATCCCTGTAAAACTTAGAATATTGCAGCATCTTTTTAGCCTCGTATAGAAAGCTGTCATAATCTTTAGAGAATTTCTTTTCATCATCATCTTTGAATGATAAAAATTTTTGAAGATAGGTAACCGCATCTGCATATTTTTCATCCTCATAGTAGCTGAATCCTATGTAATAATAAGGGTCTGAATGGTAGTGGGGGCATTGTGTTACCACTGTTAAGAAAAATGGAACAGCCGGAGCAAAGGGAGACTGATTAAGGATAGCTGTTTTTATTATCTCTTCGGCGTAGGCAAAATTAGCATCTACATAATCAGGTTCCAAGTCAAGCGCTTGTTTTAAGAAGGCCATGCGTTGTTCCTTCTGAAACTTTTTCTTGTCTGTGCCTTTTTTCCATAAGTCAACAGCTTTTGCATCATCCATTTCAGGGCATGGTGAATCCTTTTGGCTAAAGGCCTTAGTGCAGTATATAAGCAGCAGAAAGGAAATAAATAAAGGTTTCAGTCGATACAATGGGTAAGATATTATGAATATGCCGGATGCAAATTTAAGGAAGGAAAAATAAGAAACGAGGTAAAAAGAGAAAAGCAATTCAGTAACTGAAATTAAATGGCCCCTATTTCAATAAGGTGTATAATACTTTCGATCTGCCTGTCTTGCCCATCCGCATCATAAGTATTCTTAAGGCTGTTGCCGAAAAGACAAGCAACCGTTTGCCACATAAAGGCCGAAAAGGAACCTCTTAGCTCTTTAACCATTTGGTATGATGTTTCGCCTGTTTGCCTGTCTATAAGCTTAATTAATATTCTTCCCTGGTTTATGGTAAGGCCTTTCATCTCATCAGAATATTGTTTCATAAGCTGTTTTTCCACCGTTTTTATATATTTTTTTTTATCTGCTTCTGAGGTCATGTTTTTTATGGCTTCTTCGCATTGTTCAAAGGTTGCCTCTGCCATAATAGCAAAGGGATAAACAATTTTAACATCCCGTTTTAATGTATAATACCTCATGGCATCATCGTAATTTTTGAAAATTCTATCGTCTACAATAGTGATTTCATCCAGGTAAGCTATTGCAGTAGTATCTCCATTTTCAATAATGACAGGAAGTTTAGTAGGCAAGTTTATATGTATAAGCGAAGAATCAGGATTCAGGCACATCCCCTCATTCCCATACCCAAACAGGAATAATACAAGATATATTGCAAGCCTTTTAATCATCTATAATATTAACGCTTTTAACGCTAAAAAGTTGTAATGTTTTTGCAAAATTAAGCCTATTCTTTCTATATAGTAGTGTATGAATTATTTATTACGTGTTTGTTAATGTATAATACTTAAAATGAGATAGTTAGTAGAGCATCTGTCTCACAGTAGTTTCTGAGTTATTAACAGGTATTTAACAATTTGCGTTCTTTTTTGCTATATTTGCACCTGTTTAGCTCAAGCTTTTTCAATAAAATGGCTTTGTATTTTTTAATATTTCTTACAGCTTTTCTGGTGGTTTTTATATGTACCCCCTCTTTAATAAGGGTGTCGTTACGCAAAAACCTTACGGATGCTCCGGGCGATTTGCGTAAGCTTCATACCAAAAGCATACCTACCTTGGGAGGGGTTATGATTTTTGCTGGAACTCTTTTTGCCTTTACACTTCTACTGCCTACAGTTTCGGTCTACCTAATGAAAGGTAATATTGAACCTACGGAGGTTATCAATGACTCTTGCTACCTTATCTCAGCCATGTTAGTACTTTTCTTTATAGGAATTAAAGATGATATTATTGGCACGGCAGCCATATTTAAACTGCTAGGTCATATTATAATTGGAATGATACTTGTGCTTATGGGCAATATACGTATTACGGGTTTTCACGGCTTATTCGGCATTTATGCCATACCCTACTGGGGTAGTGTTTTTCTTTCTGTATTTACTTATGTGGTTGTTGTTAATTCTATTAATTTTATTGATGGTATAGATGGGCTGGCTGCAGGTATCGGTTTTATAGGCTCAGTTGCATTTGGTTTATGGTTTGCTTCGGCCCATAGCCCTGTTTTTGCAGCGCTGGCCTTTGCCTTAAGTGGTTCTTTGTTGGGATTCCTGATATATAATTTTTCTCCAGCAAAGATATTTATGGGGGATTCTGGTTCACTTATAATCGGGCTTGTATTAAGTGTACTTGGCATAAAGCTTATTGAGTATGATCCTGCGCAATTACCCCTGAATGTTGTTTCTATTTCGAGGCCTTTATTTGTTATGAGTGTGCTGGCGTATCCACTGATAGATGCACTGAGGATAGTTATTTACAGAAGCTTAAAGGGTGTTTCACCTCTTGAGGCTGACAGAAATCACATCCATCATGCACTTTTAGACATGAAGTTAAATCATAGCCAGATATCCGCGATATTATACAGTTATACTATTAGCATTATATGCCTTTCGGTCCTTGTAAAGGAATTAGATTCTACATGGACCTTTATTATTGTCGGCGGCTTTGCCCTCATCTCTCTCCAGATTCCTTTAATGATCAGGGTACGAAAGCGTAAATTACGTAAAGCCAATAGTATAGTAAAGGAGATGGAAAGGCATCAAGCCATGTAATTGGCTTAAAAAAACTCACAAGTATTAATGTGTTAGGAGTAAACGGAATTCTTAGGAATGGCCTTCATAAAAGGTTATTCCGTAAAAAGATGACGTGAACTTAATCAATAAGCCCCTTATCCTTTGCTTGTGAATCGTAGCGGCGCATAACGCCCAACCAGATAACAAGAAGCACACAAACAAGGATAATGTAGAATGCATCCGGACCAAATCCAAGCTTAATTATGGCATGAAAAGAGCGATCAAAAGCTCTGCCAAGCCAGTTAAAAAATGGACTCGCAGAAAAGCTATACCAGTTGAGGAGTGTCATTATTTATTTATTTTGCGCAAATCTAATAATAATTTTGAACCGTGAACCGTAACTATTTATCCTTTTATCACCAGTAGTATTTATGCTCAGGATACTTAAAGCTAATCCTATGTTATCGCTTGTATTGCCCATATTAATGGCGCTAATAATATGGATAGTTTCTGGTATCTTTCATAATCAATCAGCAGATGTGAGCGGTCTGCCCATGTTTGATGTTTTTTTTAGATGGATCACAAAAATTCATTTTTTAGCCGTTCTTTTAGGTCTGTCCCTATTGATTTTGGAAGCCTTCATTTGGAATACTTTTATCAACAAACAATCTTTGTTGAGGCAGTCATCTTACTTCCCTGCTATGTTTTATTTGTTTTTATATAGTTGCAGGCATAATCTTATAAATTTTTACCCAGCGCTTATTGCCTCTTTATTTCTTATTCTTTCTTTGAAGAGACTTACCGAAAGTTATAAAAAGGAAAAAGCTCTTTCCGAAGCTTTTGACGCGGGTGTTTTTATCGGTATTGCAGCCCTGGTATATTTTCCTGCGACAGTATTTCTTGTTTTTTTATGGATTGGCCTACTTACAATGCGTTCACTTATATGGAGAGAATGGCTGATATCTTTAATTGGGTTCTTGTTGCCATTTATTTTCTCCCTTGTTTATTATTCAATTTTTTATACTCCGGAAACTTTTTGGCATGAAAAATTGGTGACAGCTATTGGTCATTATAAAAAGATAATGATGCCCGGCTGGCAGCAAATAATTCTTATCGCCTCCTTGGCGGTAACAGCCTTAGTCAGCGCCTTTTTCTTTTTGGGTAAGTTTACTGATAACGTAGTGAAGAACCAGAAAATATCGGCGCTTATAGGCTGGTTTACGCTCTTTGCAGCTATTTCGTTAATAGCATCGCCTCGAAGAGATGCCTGTGCCTTTTCTTTGCTGGCATTGCCTTTTTCATTTATCTTTTCAAATTATTTTGTCCGCACAAAAAAGAAGCTTATCCCTGAAATATTATTTATGATTCTAATCGTCGCAATAATTGTAAATGTATTTTTCTGATAAGCATTTCTTAACTTTGTGCAGTTCTTTAATCTTTTGATATGGCAAAATTTGGTGTAGTGGTTTTCCCGGGGTCGAATTGCGACCATGATATGATATATACTCTTGATGCTATTTTAAAGCAAAAGGTAGTTACTCTGTGGCATAAAACCACTGAATTACACGATTGCGATTGCATCATTCTGCCCGGAGGCTTTTCATTTGGTGATTATTTGAGATCAGGTGCACTGTCAAAGTTCTCTCCTATTATGAATGAAGTAAGTGCCTTTGCAGCCAAGGGCGGTTATGTGTTTGGTATCTGCAACGGGTTCCAGATACTTTGTGAATCGGGATTGTTACCGGGTGCATTGCTGATGAATACCAACAGAAAATTCAACTGTAATAATGTTATGCTTTCTGTACAAAATTATGAAACAGCACTAACAAAAAATATAGCTAAGAATAAGGTATTAACCATACCTATTGCTCATGGTGAAGGCCGCTTTTATGCTGATGCCGCAACGCTGGAAAAGCTTAACAAGAATGGCCAGGTATTATTTAGGTATTGCAATCATAAAGGAGAGATCACGGAAGATGCAAATCCAAATGGTTCACTGGAAAATATTGCAGGCATTTGCAACGAAACAAAAAATGTGTTCGGAATGATGCCGCATCCAGAAAGGGCTGCCGATGATCATCTTGCCAATATAGATGGCAAGGATATACTAAGTTCTCTTATTAAGATGGTTGAGAAGAAGGCTCCTGCTTTTCATAAAAGTGCATCTCTTTAACATAGTCTGCCACTCCCGGCGGCATCATATGCTGCACATTCTTTTTTTCTTTAATGGCATTCCTGATAAATGTGGAAGATAATTCCATTACAGGTGCCTGGGTTATTTTAACAGATGGATGGTTTTCAAATTCCTTGGGTACAGGCAATTCTTCCTTCCTGGGATAAACATAGACCTCAAACCCTTTAAGTATCTGTTCAAAATTTTTCCATTTGCGCAAGGTGGCAAGGTTATCCATACCCATGATAAGTACGAAGTTATGGTTTGGATATTTCTCCTTAAGGTATACAAGGGTATTGATAGTGTAGGAAGGCTTCGGCATATCAAATTCTACAGAGCTTGCTTTAAAGCGATTATCGTATTCAATAGCCAAGCGCACCATGCGTATCCTTTTGTTCTCTGAAAGGAGACCTTTAGCCGGCTTTAGAGGATTTTGCGGTGAAACAACAAACCATAATTGATCCAGGTCAGTAAACTCAACCATGTACTCGGCAATTACAAGGTGCCCAATATGGATTGGATTAAAAGATCCGAAAAAAAGGCCTGTTTTTTTAATGGAAGCCATGGGTATCTATGCCTGTTTATATTCTCTTGGTATGAACTTTGGTAAAATCAGGACAGGTATCGCACTTGTTCTTCGGTCTGAATATGAAACAACCTGAAAGCAACATAAGAGCAAGTAGCAATACACAAAAAGGAATATCGTTTTTTTTCAAATTCATGATCGGCAAATATAGCACCAGACTTGATATGTATTAGATTGCGAAGGATAGATTACCTAAAATTAGCTAATTTTAACGACATTTAAAAGAAGTGAGAAAAGCATTTTTCCATATAGGACGCTATTTTACTCTGATGCTCCGGGCATTTTCAAAGCCCGAAAAGTTCAGTGTTTACCGTAAAGAATTCTTTCACGAGGTGGATAATCTGGGTATTGGTTCTCTGCCCATCATCGCTATTATTTCTCTGTTTATGGGAGCGGTTATTACCATACAGGCAGCATTTGGCTTTACCAGTCCCTGGGTTCCCTTATATGCGATTGGATTAACCACAAGAGATTCGGTTATCCTCGAATTCTCTCCCACGATAGTAAGCCTTATCCTTGCAGGCAAGGTAGGCTCTAATATAGCTTCTGAGATAGGTACCATGAGGGTAACAGAACAAATAGACGCCCTGGAAATAATGGGTATCAATTCCAGCGCCTACCTGATTTTACCCAAAATATTAGCGTGCATGATCATCAACCCGTTTTTAATTATAATAAGTATGTTTCTCGGTATTTTTGGCGGATGGGCCTTAGGATTGTTTGCGCATGTTATAACCACTTACCAATATATGTATGGCATACAGTTTGAGTTCAATCCGTTTAATATTACCTACGCCCTTATTAAAACAGTGGTCTTTGCTTTTATCATTGCTTCCGTGTCCGCATATCATGGCTATTATACCAATGGCGGAGCCCTGGAAGTTGGGAAATCCAGTACAAAGGCAGTGGTGTATTGCAGTATCCTCATACTTGTGTTTAATTTTTTACTAACCCAGTTATTGCTTGCCTAAGGTATGATAGAGGTAAAAAATATCAATAAGTGGTTTGGTAAAAGACACGTTACCCAGGATGTTTCATGCAGCTTCGAGCAGGGGAAAACCAACCTTATTATAGGAGAAAGCGGTTCTGGTAAAACAGTGCTTTTAAAATGTATGGTAGGCTTAACCGATGTAGATTCGGGAGAGGTGTTATACAACGGAAGAGACTTTCTTAAAATGTCTGTAAATGAGAAGCAGCATTTGCGAAAAGAGATAGGGATGCTTTTCCAGGGGGGGGCCTTGTTCGATTCTAAAACAGTGGAAGAAAATATAACCTTCCCTCTTTCTATGTTTACCGAGATGACACATGAGGAAAGAGTAGAACGTGCTAATTTTTGTTTATCAAGAGTTAATTTAAAGAACATAAATAACCTGTATCCCTCTGAGATAAGCGGTGGAATGAAAAAGCGTGTCGCGATAGCCCGCGCTATTGCTCCGAATCCTCGCTACCTGTTTTGTGATGAACCTAATTCGGGCCTTGATCCTAAGACATCAATGGTTATTGATAAGCTTATAAAAGAAATTACTATAGAGTTTGATATAACTACCATTGTTATAACCCACGATATGAATTCTGTAATGGAAATAGGGGATAAAGTGGTGTTTATCTGCAATTCTCAAAAATGGTGGGAAGGAAGTAATGAAACCATTTTACATACGGATAATAAGGAATTGCTTGACTTTATATATGTCTCCAAGTTTTTAAAGGAACTTAGGGATAAGCAAAACATATCTTTAAAATAATTTGAAAAGCCTATTGTTTATTGGCATAGAATACTAACTTTGTACTAAATAAGGAAGCATTAAAGAAGCGTTATGGTTTTACAAATCGAGAAGCAGAAGACCTGCATTGTGGTAAAAATAAACTCTGAGAAATTGGATAGCTTGGTTGCGCCCGAACTTAAAGCAGAACTTGTTAATATAAACGCAGAAGGAGCAAAGAACATTATTATTGATCTATCTGATACCAGGTACTGCGATTCATCTGGCTTAAGCGCTATCCTTGTGGGTAACCGTCTTTGCAAAAATTCAGGTGGGAAGTTGGTACTTTCCGGTTTAAAAGAGCCTATTAAAAAGCTTATTATTATTTCCCAACTCGATAGTATATTAAGCACTACCATAACGGTAGAAGAAGGAATGTCTTTACTCAATGATGTTAAGTCAAAGAGTTAAAGGTGGATACCTTTAATGTAACCATACTCGGTTGCAGTTCTGCAACTCCAGCATTCGGAAGAAATCCTACCTCGCAAATAGTACAAATAGCCGGCAGTTATCTTTTATTGGACTGCGGTGAGGCTACACAGATACAGTTACGCAAGTACTCCATAAAGTTTCAGCGTATAGACCATATATTTATTAGCCACCTGCACGGAGATCATTTCCTCGGTCTACCAGGGCTGTTATCCAGTATGCACCTGCTGGGCAGAAAAGAGCCACTCCATCTTTATGCAGAGGAAGGTCTTAAAAATATATTAGATACCACCCACCATTACTCCCGAACCACATTGCAGTATCCTATCATTTTTCATCCCCTTGATATGAATAAGGAGACTGAAATTCTCAGGGAGAGTAAATTTACAGTCAGAACACTAAAAATGAAACATAGCATTCCTTGTTGTGGCTTTTTAATAGAGGAATTACCAAGGCCTTTAAGGCTGATCAAGGAGAAAATAGAGGAGTACAGCATACCAATTGTACAGATGGAAGCTATTAAGGGAGGAGCAGATTTTAAAACCAACAATGGCAAAATGATTGCCAATAATGAGCTTACTTTACCGGCTATACCTGCCCGCAAATATGCTTATTGTGCAGATACTATTTATAACGAGGAAATTATCCCTTCTATTGAAAATGCCGATCTGCTTTATCATGAGGCTACATTCACGGAGGAGATGAAAGAAAGGGCTAAACAAACCATGCATTGTACGGCTAAAGATGCTGCCACCATTGCCCTTAAAGCCAAAGCAAGGAAACTTATAATCGGACATTTTTCTGCAAGATATAAAGATCTGAATCCTTTACTGGAAGAAGCTAAACTGGTTTTCCCTAATACTTTTTTGGCAGAAGAAGGAACAAAATTTGAAGTGGATTTTAAGATCCCTGCTTAACTAACAGAACAATGTCTGACGATATTTTAAAGATAGACAAGCGCTACATGCTCGAAGCCCTTAAAGAAGCAAAAAAAGCACTTGATAAGGACGAAGTACCCATAGGAGCGGTGGTGGTTTGTGATGATGTTGTTATTGCCAGAGCTCATAATCTTACAGAACAGCTTATTGATGTTACAGCCCATGCAGAAATGCAGGCTTTTACTTCTGCCAGTAACTATCTTGGGGGGAAGTATTTAAAAGAATGTACCTTATACGTAACACTTGAGCCTTGTGTAATGTGCGCAGGTGCATCTTTTTGGGCCCAGTTGGGCAGACTTGTTTACGGTGCAAGCGATCCTAAAAGAGGATTCACGAAAACCAGTTCAGGACTGTTGCACCCCAAAACAAAAATAAGCTCCGGCATAATGGAAGAGGATTGCTCCGTAATTCTAAGCCGGTATTTTGAAGGCAAAAGAAACATATAGAATAAGCGCGAAAAGGCATTTTTTGTAGTATATTTGCAGACTCAAACCCTAAGAATTTAAAAGATATGTATCCAGAAACATTAGTTACACCCATGAAGTCTGAGCTTACAGAAGCCGGCTTTGAAGATCTTACAACCCCTACCTCGGTAGATAACGCCATAAGTAAACCAGGAACTACATTATTGGTAGTTAATTCAGTTTGTGGTTGTTCAGCAGGTGCAGCAAGGCCAGGCATTCTTATGTCATTAGACAATGGTAAAGTACCTCAGCACCTCACTACTGTATTTGCAGGTTTCGATGTTGAAGCAACTTCACAAGCAAGAAGATATACCCTGCCTTATCCTCCATCTTCTCCTTCTATAGCCTTGTTTAAGGATGGTAAGCTGGTCCATTTTATAGAACGCCACCATATAGAAGGGCACTCTGCTAAAATGGTTGCAGAAAATCTACAAGCGGCTTATAACGAGTTTTGCTAAAAGATAAACTTAGATTGAAAAGGCTGCTCCTAAAAAAGCGGCCTTTTTTATTTTGTACCTTTGATCCAATTGGTGATGTGGTCGCTTAGTGGGGATTCTTTACTCATGGCTACCCCTACCCAATTACCATTTTCATCTATCATAAATTTTTGAAAATTCCACATTACCGGAGCATCCTGTACTCCGTTTTCCGATTTCTCGGTAAGCCATTTGTATAGCGGAACCATATCGTCTCCCTTTACTGATATTTTTGACATCATTTGGAAGGTAACACCATAATTTTTAGTACAAAATGCCTTTATAGTATCATTGGTGCCGGGCTCTTGCTGGCCAAAATTATTGGCAGGAAAACCAATAATGGTGAATTTGTCGCCACCATACATTTTGTATAGTTTTTCAAGGTCAGCATACTGTGGAGTAAAGCCGCACAGAGAAGCGGTATTCACAACAAGCACTTTCTTGCCTTTTAAAGAAGCGAGGTCAAAATCTTTTCCGTCGATGGTCTTTACTTTAAAGTCGTATAAAGTTTTCATAGATGAAGAAAGTGAGGTTAAAAGGGAAAAGGTTCCTACAACTAAAGTGAGTGCTAATAACTTCTTTCTCATGGTTTAAATTTCGATAAAATTAGGCAAAAAACCAAGCATAACGTGAATTCCGCCTGTTTTTAGATGTGTAAACGTATACTTATTGATTATCAGGGCTTATTTTAACAAAGTAGTATCTTTTCTTTTGATTTTGTAGAGGAAAATGTATATTTGTAATCTAAAATGCAGCAATGCGCAAGATTATTATTCTTTTAACATTTATCGTAATTATTCCTGCGGCAGGATATTCCCAGTACTATTGGGATTATGGTCTGAAGTTAGGCATGTCGAATTACGTGGGTGATATTGGTGGTCTTGCCGGCACTGCCCGTCCATGGTTATTGGATATGAAACTACAAGAAACACGATGGAATCCGGGTGCATATGTACGTTTTAAAATAAGAGATCCTTTTTCTATTGAAGCTGACTTTGATTATTTAAGAATTCAAGGTGCTGATAGCTTATCTACTAATCCTGCCAGAAGAGAGAGGAACTTAAACTTCCGTAATGATATACTTGATTTATCTTTTAAGGGACTATATACTTTTTATGAAAACCCTGACTTAGGTAATACATACAGGTATCAGAACTCCTTTTCGGCTTACGCCTTTTTAGGAATAAGCATTTTTTATACTAATCCTGAAGGATACGGAGATCCTCCTGGTGGCAGTGGACCTGGCTGGTATAGCCTACGACCTTTAAAAACTGAAGGTGTATCGTATAGTCCTATACAACCAGGAATACCTGTAGGCGCAGGCTTTAACTTCACATTAAGTAAGACATACAGAATTGGGTTTGAAGTGGCCTGGACGGAAACGTTTACAGATTACCTGGATGATGTGAGTGGTTCCTACCCCACAGCTGCACAGCAGGCAACTATGTCTCCAGAAGCTCTCTATTTTTCCAACCGCACTACTCAAGCTTTGGCTGAACAATATGGGATTGCAACCAACAACTATGGTCCGGGCCAAAAAAGAGGTGACCCTAATGATCACGATAGTTTCCTTACAGCTGATGTCACCCTAGGCTATGTAATCAGAGGTAGAAGTAGTTTCTACCGTTCCCATTACGGAGGCCTTTTCAGCAAGGGCAAGTATAGGATAAGAAGAAGAAGGGCTAAGTTCTAATCCCTTTGTATTTATCACGCAAGTATTATATGTTCATCTGCAATAAGATTAATCATAGGTTAATTTATGTCTGATCCTATTGTAAAGCAAAATGATCATTCACGGTTAAGGCTTCATCCTAATCTTGTAAAGGCTATAACCGAAGCCTTAAGAGTCATCTTCTCTGAAGGCAAGTATGCTGATTCTGTTGTAAGAAATCTCTTAAAGTCAAATCCTAAGTGGGGCGCTAATGACAGGAGGATGCTTGCAGAAACTACTTATGAGGTTGTAAGGTGGTGGCGCAAATTATGGAGCATTTATGATCAGGAAGTATCCTTAAAAGAATATCCCCTGTGGAATCTGCTCGGTATATATTTTACTATTTCCGGATATGAATTACCCGGCTGGAACGAATTCAAGGGTGTAAAAGATATTCCAATTGAGGAAAGGCTTAAATATGTGGAACAGCATAGGTCTTTAAGAGAATCTATACCCGACTGGTTGGATGAATTGGCGTATACAGAATTAGGCCCACAATGGGAGAAAGAAATACACATCCTCAATGAACAGGCTCCTGTCATTATTCGGACAAATACCTTAAAAGGTTCTTTGCATAATCTTAGGGATATCCTCAAAAAAGAGGATGTGGAAACCAATATGGTTAAAAATCATCCCGATGCATTAGAACTTGTTGTACGTAAAAATATTTTCCAGACAAAAAGCTTTCATAATGGCTTATTCGAGGTGCAAGATTCCTCTTCACAAGAGGTGGCTTATTTTATGAATGTAACGCCGGGCATGCGTGTGATAGATGCGTGTGCGGGTGGAGGAGGAAAGTCACTCCACTTGGCTGCTTTGATGCAAAATAAGGGCAGAATAGTAGCGCTAGATGTGCATGAATGGAAGCTAAAAGAACTCCAGAAACGTGCTGCCAGGGCAGGTGTAAGCATGATAGAAACCCGCGTGCTCGAATCCGTTAAAGCAGTTAAAAGACTAGAAAAAACCGCGGATAGGCTTCTACTTGATGTCCCTTGTTCCGGATTAGGAGTACTTAGGCGCAACCCCGATATAAAGTGGAAGCTTACCCTGGATACAGTGAATAGAATAAAGATAGAACAATATGAAATACTTTCTTCCTATTCGCGTATGCTTAAAACAGGAGGGAAAATGGTTTATGCCACATGCAGTATTCTCCCTTCTGAAAATGAAGGGATAGTAGATAAATTTACTGCCGAAAATAAGTCGTTTAAAAAAATAGCTGAGAAAAAAATACTTCCTTCCCAATCAGGTTCTGATGGCTTTTACATGGCTTCATTAGAAAGAGTGGAATAGCTTAGATCTTATCCAGGGCCTGCATTATATCCTTAATGAGATAGTCTGCTTCGTCAATACCAACATACATTCGTACAAGATTAACAGGGAGATTACTCATGTTCCTGTTTGCCTCGGGCATAGCACAAAAAGGGAATACCAATGATTCATGTCCTCCCCAGGAAGTAGCAATCAGAAAGCGTTTCAGACTATTTACAAATCTTTCTATCCCTTGCTCATCTGTCTTTAATTGAAATGAAAATAGTCCAGTACCACATTTCATTTGCTTTTTAGCTAATGCAAGTTGGAGATTATTTTTTGAGAAGGGATAGTTCAGTTTTTCAATTTTAGGATGATCTTCTAAAGCATCTACCACCTTTGGTGCCACCTCTGCTACCTTGTTCACCCTCAATTCAAGAGTGCGCAGACTGCGGATCATCAGCCATGCATCGTGAGGTGATATAATGGCTCCAAGGTTCATATATTCTTTCGCAAACATACTTGCAATTCTTTCTTTAGAACCACACACAACACCCGCTACAACATCACTATGGCCTCCTATATATTTGCTTGCAGAGTGCAGAACAAGGTCTATTCCCATAGCAATAGGGCTTTGGCACAAAGGAGAAGAGTAGCTGTTATCTATAATGGTAGTAATGCCTTTCTTCTTAGCAAGCTTTGCCACTGCTTCTATATCCTGTAATTCAAAGGTTATAGAATTAGGGCTTTCCAGGTAAATAAGCTTGGTTTGAGGGGTAATAGCCTTTTCTATATTTTCAACGGAACGACCATCTACCATCGTGGTCTTTACACCATAATCTACAAGGTACTTATTGAAGAAAGCATTGGTCCAGCTATAAGGTTTTTGTACACAAACTACATGGTCGTTGGCTTTAACTACTGACATTACAGCGGCTACAATAGCCGCAGTACCACTGCCAAAGACCAATGCATCATCTGCACCTTCTAAGGCCGCTAATTTTTTGCGGAGAATACCTACAATAGGATTATATCCGCGTGTGTAGAAGGGTGTTTTAAATTCGTTAACTAATACATTTCTCAGCTCGGCAACATTCTTTACGCAGAAGTTGGAGCTTTGTATTACAGGTGGAGCAACCGCACCAAAATAGCTTTCATGCTCTTCACCGAGATGGTTGAGAATATTTGGAATATCCATAAGAAAGGGTTTTAAGTACTTTTTAGGCCTGGTACTTTTTAACTATTACAGAGGCATTGTGCCCGCCAAACCCAAAGGTATTGCTGAGGGCGGCGCGTATGATTCTTTTTTGTGGCTTGCCAAATGTAAAGTTCAACTTGTTATCAAGCTCCGGATCGTCAGTAAAGTGATTGATGGTAGGCGGTACTATATCATTCTTTACAGCCATAATGCAAGCGATGGCTTCTATAGCCCCTGCTGCACCAAGCAAATGACCTGTCATAGATTTGGTAGAGCTGATATTGAGCTTATATGCATCTTCGCCGAACACACTTAGAATAGCTTTGGTTTCTGCTATATCACCTAATGGAGTAGATGTACCATGTACATTGATATAATCAATGTCACTGGTTTGCAGTCCAGCATCTTTTAAAGCAAGTTTCATTACATTTTTTGCACCCAATCCTTCCGGGTGGGGGGCTGTCATATGATAAGCATCAGCAGTCATTCCTTCTCCAGCTAATTCAGCATATATCCTGGCGCCTCTTTTCTTCGCGTGTTCCAGTTCTTCAAGAACCAGAGCGCCGGCACCTTCACCCATTACAAATCCATCACGGTCCTTATCAAAAGGGCGAGATGCTGTTTGGGGTGAATCATTACGTTCAGATAAGGCCTTCATGGCGTTAAACCCGCCAATACCGGCCTGGTCAATAGCAGCTTCAGACCCCCCGGCAATAATAATATCAGCTTTACCTAATCGTATATAGGTTAATGCGTCTATCATGGCATGAGTTGAAGAAGCACAGGCAGATACAGTAGTAAAGTTAGGTCCTCTTAAGCCATATTTAATAGATATATGGCCGGATAGAATATCCACGATCATTTTGGGAATAAAGAAAGGATTGAAACGAGGAGTTCCGTCACCTTTGGCAAATCCAACCAATTCTTCTACGAATGTGTCGAGTCCGCCAATACCTGATCCCCAAATAACACCTGCTCTGTCGTGATCGATAGCCTGCATATCCAGCCCTGAATCTTTTACAGCTTCAGTAGCTGCAACAAGTCCGTACTGTGCATAAGGGTCTATTTTACGTCCTTCTTTTCTTTCAAAATGGTCTTCCACTTTATAGCCCTTTAATTCACAGGCAAAGCGGGTTTTGAACTTAGAAGCGTCAAAGCGCACAATAGGACCGGCACCGCTCACACCTGCAAGAAGGTTTGACCAATAATCAGTTAGATTGTTTCCGAGGGGTGTAAGGGCACCTATGCCCGTCACCACTACACGCTTTAACTCCATTTAGTAAATGGGAGTAATTATTTTACGTTGGATTCGATGTACGCAATAGCTTCTCCTACAGTGTTGATCTTTTCCGCTTGTTCATCAGGAATCGCAATATTGAATTCTTTTTCAAAATCCATGATAAGCTCAACAGTGTCAAGGGAATCTGCTCCCAGGTCATTGGTAAAGCTTGCCTGTGGTGTTACTTCTTTTTCATCAACGCCTAATTTATCAACAATAATTTTCTTTACTCTTGATTCGATTGAGGCATCATTTTTAGTTGTCATGAGTTAGTTGATTTTAAATTGGCTGCAAAAATAATAAAAATGGGATACAAATAGACTTGAAGTGAAATTAACTTTTTTTTACCTTTATTCGCTTTTGGTATATAAATGCTAACTTTGCCCCAATCCCTTATAGTATAGGCTTTAAACTAACATAGATATGGACGATAAAAATAAACCCGCCCAGGTTAATATTAATATAGAATTACCAGAAGATGTGGCAGAAGGCATTTATTCTAACCTCGCCATAATCACTCATTCCAATTCTGAGTTTATTATAGATTATGTGCGCATTATGCCCGGAGTACCTAAGGCTAAGGTTAAATCGAGGATAGTGCTTACCCCTCAGCATGCAAAACGCCTTTTAAAGGCTCTTAAGGAGAATGTGGCTAAGTTCGAGTCTATAAATGGCACTATAGAAGATACCGAGGTTAATGCTCTGCCTTTGAACTTTGGTGGTCCCACCGCACAGGCATAATCAACGATAAGATATAAACGATGAACTATAAGCTAGAAATGGTCAGTTTATCGTTCATAGTTCATAGTTGAAGCCATGGCTTATTTAAAGCTTGTTCGCCCGCTTAACTTACTTCTCATTCTTTTTACCCAATACATGGTTAGGTTTGCATTTTTGTATCCTATCCTTAGGTATGCTGGCTTTTCTCTGCAACTTAATGAAGCTGTCTTTGCAGTCTTTTCGCTTGCCTTTGTATTTATGGCAGCGGGCGGCTACATTATTAATGATTATTATGATGTAGCAATAGATAAGGTAAACAAGCCAGAGAAAGTAATCATAGGCAATCAAATTGAACCATCCACAGCACTTGTGTTGTACTGGATATTCAGTTTGCTTGGTTTAGTAATGGGCTGCTTCGCATCTTATTTATGCGGTTTGCCGGCACTGTGTACCATATTCTTTATCTACTTCTCCGGACTTTGGTTCTATTCCACTAATCTTAAGTACCAGTTTTTAGCGGGTAATATTGTAGTTGCCTTTTTCCTGGCACTTGTACCACTTACAGCTGGTATAGTTGAATTGTATGCTGATAATAAGCTTCCCGCGTTCAGGCACAGCAGTCTTGATCCCATCCTTATTTTTTTTGGCATTGCAGCTATTTCTCTATTTGCTTTTTTATCTTCTTTGGCACGTGAAATAGTTAAAGACATGGAAGATGTGGAAGGAGACAAGGTATCGGGTTGTCGCACTGTTCCTATTGTAATGGGTAATCTGGCTGCCAAAAGAATAACTCAATTCTTTCTACTCATTATGTTCTTTTTATTGTGCTATCTGCAATTTCAACAGTGGAAGGTAAATGACATGAAGTCCTTCATTTACATCACTTGTTTTATCCAGGTTCCGCTTATCTTTATCATAGCTATGGTGAACAAGGGTAAAAGTTCAAATGACTTTCATAGAATAAGTAAAGGCCTAAAGGCACTTATGGTTTCAGGTATTTCTTATTTATTTGTATTCGCTTACATATATCTAACTCAATAGTATGGACTTTAATGATCTTATATCCGGCAAGGCTAAAATTATACTTGCTTCACAATCTAAACGCCGCCAACAATTACTGGAAGAAATAGGACTTGCCTATGAGCTAAAGATAAAGGATGTGGATGAGTCTTATCCTCCCGAGCTTCAGTGTGAGGATGTGGTTAAGTATATAGCTGAAAAGAAATCAAGCGCTTTTGCAGATAATGAAATATCAGAAGGTGCTATATTAATTACTGCCGATACCATAGTATGGCTGGATGGAAATTCCCTGCTAAAGCCGAAAGATGAACAAGATGCCATAGATATGTTAAGTAAGCTATCCGGCAGAAAACACAGAGTTGCTACCGGGGTTTGCCTCAGATCTAAAAATAAAAAGAAAGTTTTTCATGTACTAACAGATGTATTCTTTAAAACACTTTCTTTAGAAGAGAGAACCTTTTACGTAAAGAAGTACAAGCCTTTTGATAAGTCGGGGTCTTATGGCATACAAGAATGGGTTGGCTTAGTTGGAATAGAACGCATTGAAGGCTCTTATTCCAACGTAATGGGCCTGCCTATGAAGGAGCTTTACGAGGAGTTGTTAAAGTTTTAAGCTCAGGTTATAGCTGCTATCTCTTTTATTAATTTCGCCTCATCATTATGAAAACCTACGATAAAGGAATAGTTGCCTGGCTCTTTTCTGGATGTCTGCTTGTATGGGCTATGGTTGTTGTGGGTGGCATAACCCGTCTTACTCACTCAGGACTTTCTATAGTTAACTGGTCCTTCTTTGGTAATTTTCCTCCGCATACAGCGCAACAATGGCAGGATGCATTTGACCTGTACAAAACCTCTCCTGAATACAAACTCATCAACAGCTATTTTACCATAGATGATTTTAAATCTATCTTTTGGTGGGAGTACATACACCGCACCATTGGCAGGATAATAGGAGTGGTATTCATTGTTCCCTTTCTATATTTCTGGATGAAGAAAAGGATATCAAAACCTTTGATGATAAAACTGATTGGTATCCTTCTTCTGGGCGGCCTACAAGGATTACTCGGCTGGTATATGGTGGCAAGCGGATTGGTGAATGAACCCCACGTAAGTCATTACAGACTGGCAGCACATTTGATTACAGCATTCATTACATTTGGTTTTACCTTTTGGGTAGCGCTCGATGTCATTTATCCTGAGCGGGAAATAACAATTCAATTTCGTTCTGTTAAAAGGTGGAATGTAGTTCTATTGCTATTTGTTCTAGTGCAGATCATATATGGAGCATTTACCTCGGGTTTGCGTGCAGGCCAGTTCGATCCTACCTGGCCTAAGATGGGAGATCATTGGATAGCCCCGGAAGTAACTTCTCTTTCTCCCTTATGGCTCAACTTTTTTGATGGAGTTGCGGGAGTACAGTTCATCCACAGGTACAATGGCTACGTGGTGGTTGCGCTGGTTTTTATAGTTTGGTATAAAGCCCGCAAACTTCAGTTGCTTCCCACACAGCGCCATGGTATTAATTTTCTACTCATCATGGTAGGCCTTCAGGTTTTGTTAGGAGTATGTACTCTTCTATATTCTGTGCCTATTGTGCTTGGTGTGTTGCATCAAACAGGAGCATTTCTTTTATTTGCTTCCACCATTTTTGTGCTACACCAGTGGAAGGTTACCTCAGAAAATAAAGTTGAAGCTTAGTTATCTCGTCAACTGCACCCAGCCTTTTTGAGGAGTAGCACCGTTTATGGTTACAATATAAAAATAGGTCCCATCAGGTAATGGTTGGTTTTGTGAGTCTTCACCTTTCCATACTACCTTGGTATTATCATAACCATTTCCGCTCCATACTTCATTCCCCCAGCGGTTGTATAAGCTTACGCTGTTGTTGGGATAAAGGTCAATATTATCAATTACCCAGGTATCGTTATGGCCATCGCCATTGGGGGTTATACCATTGTATATCTTTATCTGGCAAGGGGCTTCGCTTGCAACAATAGTAAAAGAAGCATTAGTGGATAATCCATTGCCATCTTTTAGAGTTACAGTGTACTGTCCTGGAATTAAGCTATCAATAGTAAGGCCATTGTAGCCGGGTTTAGAAGACCAAGCCACAGTATAGGGAGACACACCGCCTGTGATCGCAATAAAGGCAGAGCCATCATTGCTGTTGAGGCAGGACTCATTATTTACATTCAGAGCAAAGGTTAGAGCATGGGCTGTTGAAGGTTGTTCGAATCCTTGTGTGAGGTAAAAGTCTCCACCAGGAAGCTGTAGTGTAGTAATAACGGCTTCTCCGACTGAATAGGATAAGCTTATTCCTTCTGCTGTGTCATAACCTCCGGTAGTTGATAGAACCGAAGGAGCAACTATGTTTTGTGCTAAGCAAAATACCGGAGAACAAAGTAGTAAAGCGGTAATGAGCCGGCTAGACATGTTAAATGTATTTTACACCCTCTGGTACTTCGTAAAATGTGGGGTGGCGATAAACTTTATCATTAGCGGGATCAAAAAATGGGCCTACTTCTTCGGGTGTGGATGCTGTTATAGATTGTGCGGGTACTACCCATATACTCGTGCCTTCGTTCCTACGGGTGTATACATCCCTGGCATTTAACAGGGCTGTTTCACTGTCCGGTGCATGAACACTGCCCACATGCTTGTGAGGCTGGCCGGATTTACTTTGAATAAATACTTCCCAAACGGGCCACTGACTGTCCTTTTGTTCCATAATTAAGCTGCTTTCGAGCGTTTTTTATTGGCGTAGGCTGCTGCTGCATCCCTTACCCATTTACCTTCTTCATGAGCCTTTATACGTGCTTCCATGCGTTCCCTGTTGCAGGGGCCATGGCCGCTTATTACATGGTGAAACTCATCCCAGTTAATTTCTCCAAAATTGTAGTGCTGGGTATCTGCGTTCCACTTTAATTTTTCATCGGGTATTTTAATCCCTAAAAAGTCTGCCTGTGGAGCAACCCTGTCTACAAAGCGTTGCCTTAGCTCATCATTGCTTTCGCGTTTTACCCTCCACTTGGTCATATCTGCACTGTTTGGAGAGTCCTTGTCGTTTGGTCCGAACATCATCATAGATGGCCACCACCAGCGGTTTAGCGCATCCTGGGCCATTGCCTTTTGTTCTTTTGTTCCGTTTGAAAGGGTCATCATAATTTCAAAGCCCTGCCTTTGGTGGAAGCTTTCTTCGCGGCATATTCTAATCATAGCACGTGCATAAGGGCCGTAAGAAGCCCTTTGCAACATAACCTGGTTAATAATAGCTGCACCGTCTACCAGCCATCCCACTGCGCCAATATCTGCCCAGGTAAGCGTCGGGTAGTTGAATATGTTTGAATATTTTGCTTTGCCTGTATGCAATTGGTTAATCATTTCCTCGCGGCTGATGCCAAGTGTTTCGGCAGCAGAGTAAAGGTAAAGGCCATGACCCGCTTCATCTTGCACCTTTGCTAACAGGGCCGCTTTGCGCCTTAAGTTAGGGGCCCTGGTTATCCAGTTACCCTCCGGTAGCATGCCTACAATTTCAGAATGGGCGTGTTGAGATATTTGCCTGATAAGGTTATGGCGGTACCTGTCCATCATCCAATCCTTTGGCTCAATATACAGGTTGGCGTCTATCTTTTCCTGGAACTTGTTCTCTTGGTCCTGTGGTGTTAAATTTGCCATGATATAAGTGTCTTTTACTGTGATACAAATATAAACTATTACTTCAATATTATGCCAATATAAAGGCAGGTAATAAAATTAGAATTGAGGAAAGATTAAAAATTCTAATTTTGGGGGCTCCATCAAAAATAGAACTGTGACAAAGTTTCATAAACTCGTTATTTCAGAAGTGGTACAAGAAACGCCCGAATGCGTTTCCATTGCCTTTGACGTTCCTGCTGAACTGCAAAAGGACTTCGCCTACACACAGGGCCAGCACTTAACGCTTAAGCTAATGGTGAACGGCAATGAAATAAGACGCTCCTATTCTATTTGCAGCAGTCCATTGCTTAAGGACCCATTGCGGGTTGCT
>Ga0206856_10159_pt1 | contig 23515 bp, 23 predicted proteins | sample Alteio_BWOrgCont_48_FD_152630 | JGI IMG/M metagenome (GOLD analysis project Ga0206856, IMG submission 152630) | Enriched cells from forest soil in Barre Woods Harvard Forest LTER site, Petersham, Massachusetts, United States -... | ecosystem: Environmental > Terrestrial > Soil > Temperate forest >...
TTAATTCTTTAGGCTCTCGCTATGATTTAGAGCGATTCGGGTGTCTTCCGAATGTCGACGCGCGACAGTCAGATCTTCTCATTATTGGCGGGATGGTTTCGTACAAAAGCGCTCCACATCTTCGCGCTGTTTATGATGCCATGCTGTTTCCCAAGTATGTGATCGCGGTGGGTTCGTGCGCGAATTGTGGCGGGCCGTTTGGGCCGGAGTTTAGCTATTCGGTTGTGCCGGGTGCGGATCGGATTGTTCCGGTGGACGTCTATGTGCCGGGCTGCCCCCCTCGACCAGAAGCAATTATGAACGGGCTGATTGCCCTACAGGAAAAAATAAATGGAACTCGGCGCACTCCTCTCGAAACTTAAAGAGACTGCGCCCGGCGCAGTTTTACAAAAGCAGCCCTTTGGGCGCTCTGGCGGTCAGCCCGTGATGTCAGTGTGGATTGAAACACGCGCGATCTTAGATGTCGCGAAAGTTTTGAGTTCAGGCGAGCTGATGGGGGGCGCGGGGAGTTGGGCGCTAGATTGGCTTGAGAACTTTTCGGTGATGCAGCTCGACGAGGCATTGGTTGCGAGCTGGTTTTTGCGGTCGACAAAAAACACGGAGGAAACCCTCATTTTGCGTGGCTCCGTTGTTCCTTCTGCATTGAATGAGCTGGTCGAGTTGCCGAGCGTCTCAGGTGTTTGGCCGATGGCAGATCCTTTTGAGCGAGAGGCGGCCGAGTTGTTTGGGATTCGGTTTACGACGGCAAATCACGGCATTCGTCACTGGAGCACGAGGCTTTTGCCTGAGGGATGGCGTGGGTTTCCGCTTCGGAAGGGTTATATTTTCCCGACAGAGGTTTTTGGCATCTTGCATTCGAGACCCCTTCCGAGCGCGACAGGGGCTTCGGGCGCAGGGTCTGGCGGGGAGGGTTCCGCATGATCCACGAACACCTGCAAGAACCAGAAAAAGAAAGGCTTCGGACGGATCTCGCTTCGTGGGAGATTGGCCCTTATCACGGGGCTTTGCCTGCGCCGATGCAGCTGCAACTGACTTTAGACGGCGAAGTGATCGTCTCGGCGCGAGTTGAAACAGGGTTTTTGCACCGGGGATTAGAAAAAACTTTTGAACTCCATCTCTGGCAGTCGGCGCCGGCTTACGCGGATCACCTGGATCCAGAGGGCTCCGTGTTTGGTGAGCTGGCGTTGTGTATGGCGGTTGAAGAGATCGCGAGAATTGACGTTCCCGAGCGTGCGAAAAGAATTCGTGTGATCCTCTCGGAGTTGACTCGCGTGACGGCGCATATGGGATACGTGGCCAGAATTGCTCGATCCGTCGGTTCCGACACCATGGTTCACTATGTGTTGCGGGATCGCGAAAAAGTGCTCGATCTTTTTGAACTCCTGTCGGGTGCGCGGTTTTCGGTGAACTTTTTGCGCTTCGGCGGCGTTCAGGCGGATGTGACCGAAGGGTTTATCGAGCGCGTTTTGGAGGTCTGTGATCTCATTCGTTTTCGTTTGAAGGAGTACAACGACCTTTTAACGTTCAATCACGCGTTTTTAAAACGGACAGTGGGCGTGGGGATTATCCCACACGGTCGTGTTCATCATTACGGTATCACGGGTCCCAATGCGCGAGCGTCTGGGCATTCCTTGGATGTTCGCAAAGTGGCTCCGTACAGTGGATATGGGCGCGTGGATTTTGAAATCCCGATGGTGACGCCAGAGTATGGAAACGAAGGAGACATCCACGCACGGTTTTTAATTCGTTTGCGCGAGATCGCTCAAAGCGTGGAGATCCTGAGGCAGGAGGCGGAGGCGATTCCGAAGGGAGATTTCAGCGTCGGTCCGATTGATAAAGATTTTGTTCCGCCCGCAGGCGAAGCGTATTCGCGCGTGGAAAGTTCACGAGGCCTTCTCGGTTGTCATGTGGTGTCGGATGGTGGACGTTCTCCGCGAAGAATCCAGTTTCGTCCGCCGACGTTTTCGTTACTTGCGGCAATCCCAGAGTTAGTCCGAGGTGTACGAATTGAAGACTTGCCCGTTCTGCTAATGAGCTTAGATTTGGGAATCGCGGAGGCGGATCGATGAACGAGTTGAGTGGATTGAGCTGGTCTGCAGCTTGGCGTGTGGCGCTCGGTCTTCCGGAAGCGGCCCCACAGTGGCTGATCGCGACGATTGGGCTGATCTGTATTTATGGTTTGGTGATTTTACCCTCAGGTTGGATGGTGGCTTATTTGGACCGTAAGTTGAGCGCGGATTTTCAAGCGCGAGTGGGTCCGAATCGGGCGGGGCCGGCCGGTTTTTTTCAGCCGCTGGCGGACTTGCTCAAGCTTCTTCAAAAAGAGACGGTTCAAGAATGGAGTTGGCGCGAAGGTTTTTGGTTGGGAGTGCATACAATGGCACTTTACTCGACGGTCGCGGTGCTGCCCCTCGGGTCTCTTGCTCTTTTGGTCGACACGGATATGAGCGCGTTCCTGCCGTTTTGGGCGACGCTAGTCCTTGCTTTGGGTACGATGTTGATGGGGTTTTCGCAGGGTTCGGCGCCGGGGTGGTTCGGGGGTGTTCGTGTTGCGGCTCAGGCATTGGCTGGGGCGTTTCCAGCGCTCGTGGCGCTTTTGTCGGCAGGGTTGCAGGCCGGAGGTTTTCGATGGAGCGCGTTTGCGGCGATTCAAGGTGGATCCCCTCTTCATTGGACGGCTTTTGCAAATCCGTTTCAGTTTTTAGCGATGGTTGTTTTTATCATTAGTGGGTTGGTTTTGCTCGGGATCCCGCCGCTCGATGCTGGGCTTTCGATTCCGGACCTTCACGGTGGCGTTGCATCGAGTTTGTATGGACGACGATTGAGTTTGTTTCAGTTGGGTCGGTTTTACGGGTTTTTCCTCTGGTCTGTGATCACGGTGGTTTTGTTTTTGGGGGGCTGGATCTTGCCAGCGGGCTTGAGCGTGTCTCTTCAGGAGGGCGGCGATTGGAAATGGCTACAGCTTCTTGAGCTGGTTTGGTTGCTCGCGAAAACTTATAGTTTGATGGTGATCTTGGTGTGGGTGGCGCGCGTGAACCCCCGAAGTCGCGTGGACCAGATCACGGATTTTGCGTGGAAGGTTCTGAGTCCGTTTTCGCTTTTCGCTTTGATTGGCGCAGCCCTTTGCGCGGGCTGGAATGTTTGGAGGGCCGGCGTATGATCTCCGTATTTTCAACGATTGCCCGGTATTTGCTCGATGTTTATTATGGCGCGCGCTCGGTTTGGAGTTCTTGTATAACAGCGATCCCCTATCTTTTTAGTGCCGGAGACTTTCGTAAAGAAGTCACGGAACAGTATCCTGATCCCATTTCATCGAGAACCGCGGACGATCTGCCACCGAGGACGCGGGGTTTGCTCTACAATCATATTGATCGTTGTACGGGGTGCAAAGAGTGCGAAAAGACCTGCCCCACCCAATGCATTAGCATCAAGGCGGATCAGGGAGCAGAAGACGCGAAACTTTGGGTTTCGAAGTTTGATATCGATTTTTCGCGATGTATTTTTTGCGGACTTTGCGCGGAAGTTTGCCAGCCGCAGTCGCTCGTTCACACGAAACAATATGAAGGCGCCGTTTACGAGCTCACCGACTTAGTTGCTAGTTTCGGACGGGGGAGCGTGACCAACGAGCAAAGAGAAAAGTGGGCCTCGCTTCGTCGAGCCGTCGAGAGTGACGAGGTGTTTTTGTGATTTGCTGGGTTTTTGCGGCGATAACATTAGCGGCGGTGATGATGGCCACATTCGTAGAAGACATTCGTCGCGCAGTGCTCGCGCTGTGGGTGGCGGGCCTCGGTATTGGGGCCGTGTATCTGACGGTCGGAGCCGAGACGTTGGCGATCGTTCAGTGGATTGTTTCAACGCTTGTTGCGATTTCTTTTGTTTTTTTCTCCGTCATGTTCGGCGAGTACGTTCGTGAAGTCGCGGCGCCGAAGAAGCCGGCGGATCCTAAGCGCTTGGCGCCGTTGGCGCTTGGAACATTGATCGGTCTGGCTTTTGTTTGGGTGATTTGGCTTGGGGTGCGCGAGCAACTCGATGTTTCGCTCTTGATGCCCGTGGCGGGCGAGTCCGGCGGGAGTGTTGGAGGAAACGATCTTTTGGCCCTCGGCCGCGCGTTGGCGGATCGACATTTGCTCTCGCTTGAAGTGCTGGCGCTTACGCTCTTTTTGGTTTTGGTGGGTGGGGGCGTGATTGCTCGGCCCGACAATGTGCCCAGCGACGAAAACTCTGCCGGCGGGAGGGCTTCATCATGATGATGCTCTTGGCCGGCGTAGTTGGGGCGATGGGATTGGTTTGTATTCTTTCGCGAAGAACGATGTTGGGTCTGATGGTGGGCGTTCAGCTTCTCGTGCTGGGCGCGACGATGATGTTCGTTCTCGCTGGGATTGTTTCGGGCGCGAGAATTGAGGGACACCTTTTCGGACTTCTCATCACCTTAGGGGGCGTCGCGCAGTTGGTGGGCGGATATGCTTTGGCAATTCGTCTTTTTTATTTGAAGGGCCGTATTCGAATGAGCGAGCTTAGGTCGTTGAAAAAATAAAATGAATTTTACACAAAAAACACCGCAGATGCTTTTGGTTTCTCTTCTGGTCCTTTTGTTTGCGGGCATCGTTGCGATGATTTTGGGGCGGAAGTACTCGCGCCAAGGCGCAGGACTGGTTTGGGGCGCGCTTGCGCTTTTGGCAGGGGATTTGGCTTTTAGTTGGAGCGTACTGGTTCAAGACCATTTTGAATCTCAGTCGTGGTTGCGAGGTTGGGTGTGGCCGCGCGAACTCGTGGGCTCAATCATGGTGGGTCTTTCAACAGAGGCGCTCGGCGTTTTTGTGAGTGCGATGGTTGTGTGTGTGTCTGCGATTTCACTGATTGCCATCGGGGGCATGCTGAAAGAGGCGCGCAAACAAGAGGCGCGAAGTGATCGCCTATTTGCAGCCATCGGGATCTCTACGGCAGGCGTCGTACTGGCTTGGTCTTCGTTGACGCCGTGGCTGGGGTTTTTGGGTATCTCGCTTTCGGTCTTTGCAGGGCTTCACGCGCTTCGAATGAATCAAGAAACCGACGCAGAATCTGATTTGACGGCGCAGTTTGGTTGGGAGCGTTCGTCGGGCCTCATTCTCTCGCTCATGGGCGGAGGTATTTTTGCGGGCTCGGACTGGGGACAGGCGCTTGCACCGACGGCGGGCGCGTGGTTTGGGGCCGCACTTTTGTTGAGCGGAATTTTTGTGCAGTTTCAACCGTTCCCTCTTTTGGGTTGGGTTTGTCGCAAGACAGATGCGCCGATCGCAGCTCGGTTGCTTTTAAATCAGGCCTATCCCGCAGCCGCGGCGTTTGCTCTTTTGATTCGTCTTGAGCCGCATATGAGGGGCATGCCCGTGTTTTCCTTTTTTGGCTGGTTTGCCATCGCGTCTGTTTTGGTGACGGTCATTTGCGGACTTTTCCAGTCTGATTGGAAAAGAGGACTCAGCGTTTGGTTCTCAGCGGGGATGTCGCTTGCGGCGGGCGTGTTGGTTTTTTCGGGACGAGCACCGGCGCTCTCCGTTTTTATGAGTGTGATGTTGGGAGGGGTTGCCTGGGCAAACGCGGCAAGTGCGTTGGATTTGCCGGGTAGTAGCTCGAAGGCAAGTACAGTGGGCCGAAAGCGCGCGATCTGGTCTCGTGTGATCGGGTTTGCGGGCGTCGCCGCGGGAACGGGCGTTTTTTGCTTTGTCGGCGCATCTGGCGAGTCGGCATGGTTGGCTCAAGCGAGTCAGGAACCTGCAACAGCCGTGTTGTTTGCGGGAGCGATTCTAGCCTTTGCCCTTTTAGGATGGAGATGGTGTTGGAATTCGTTTAGGAAAAAATCAGTCACCCAAGTCGGTTGGGTGGCGGCCCTGGCCCCCTTGCTTTTGGTTTTGTTTTCGCTCTCTTTGGTTTGGAAAGGTTCTATCGCCGGAGGAACGATTCCCGGTGTCTCAGACCAGGTGCTTTCGAATTTGTTGGGTTTGTTTTTTGGGAGTGATTCAGAAAGTGGGGCCGCCGCAGCCAACGGGGGCCGGATGGTGTTGGGTGAAGGTATTTGGATGGGGCTTTATTGGGGCGCCGTGATTGCTGGGGTGGCTGTGGCGTTTTGGACGGCGGGTCGCGAAGAGGATCTCTGGTTGCAAATGCGGCAGCGCGCACCCAAAGCGGCGACATTCATCTCGAGTGGATATGAAGTGGATCATGTGATCGCACGGATTTTAGCGGCGATCGCTTGGGCCGGACGGAACATTCAGGAAATAGTCGACACACGTCTTTGGACGAGTGGCTTCCCTCCTTTGCTGGATCGTACGGTTCGAGCTGTTTCAAGCCGGGTCGCGCGGGCAGACGATAGCGTGATTCGGGGGCTTAATTTGAGTTTAAGGATGTCTGTCGAAGTTCCTGCAAAAGTTCTTCAAATGGTTCAGAGCGGCGATGTCCAGTGGTATCTGTTTTTTGCGATAGGGTCGGGCATAGCGATGCTCATGTATTTTTTAAGACTAGGTGCTTAGGGTCCGTATATAAAGAATAGCGAGAGGTTTCAGTGAGTCATCATTTGATTACCATCATGGTTTTGCTCCCCTTCGTGGGGGCGTTGTTTCAAGCGTTTTTGCCGGCGGAGGATCGCGGAGGGCGATGGATCGCGCTTGCCGCAAGTATTGCTTCGAGTATTTGTGCAATCGTGTTGATTGCTTCGATGCAAACGCCGGTGCCTGATCTTCAGTTTTTTGAGACACTCCCGTGGATCGGTTCTTATGCGATTGGGTATGAGATGGGAATCGACGGGTTGAATGCACTCTTGGTACTTTTGGTGGCACTGATTTTCCCGATTCTGATTGGGGCTGAGTGGGGGCAAAAAACGGGGCGACGAGGGATGCATGCTTTGTTTCTCATTCTTCAGACGGCGCTGCTCGGGGCGGTTTGTGCGCAGGATATTTTCCTTCAGTTTTTCTTTTGGGCGCTCAGCGCACTGCCTTTTTATTTCTTAATCGGCATCTGGGGGGGAGAAGAGCGCGAGACGGCGGCTTTTCACCAAATCGTAGCGGCGGCAATCGGCAACGCATTGTTGTTCGCGGCGCTGGTTTTAATTTATTATTCGGTCGATCCGCACACCTTCTCTTTGCATGCTCTTGAGGGGGGGCGCTTAACGGGGAAAACGTTCGAAATTTTTGGCCGCGATTATCCAGTTTCCGCTGTAGCGTTTGTTCTCATTAGCGCAGGATTGGCGTTTCGAGCGCCGATTTGGCCGGTGCACGGATGGTTCACGAGTGTGGCGAAAGAGGCTCCACTCTCGGTTTTTGTCGCGCTTTGCGCGGTGACGGTGCCAGTGGCCTCTTATATCTTCGTGCGATTGAGCTACTCCTTGTTTCCAGAGACTATGATGTCGTGCGCTCAGATGATCGTGATCGTTGGAACGATCAACCTCATTGTCGGAGGGATTTGTGCGGTCGCACAAAAAGAGCTGCGCCTTCTGCTCGCGTTTGTTTGTTTAAGCGAGGTGGGGTTTGTTTTGGTGGGGATTGGCTCTCTTAGTCCCGCTGGCGTGGTCGGGGCAGTTTATCAGCAACTTGTTTTAGGTTTGGGGCTCGCGGGTTTTGGACTTTTTGCGGGGCTCGTAATTGATCGCGCCGGGTACTCTTCGTTTGGTTCTTTAGGTGGTATTGCGACGAGGGCGCCGATTGCAGCGGTGGTTGCGGCCATTGTGATCGCATCGTTGCTCGGGTTTCCGGGGTCGGGAGGATTTGTCGGTCACGCGCTTTTAGTGATTGGCAGTTATTCGGTTCATCCGCTTTCGGTAGCGGTGGGTGGTGCAGCGACGCTTCTTGCGACCTATTATCTTTTTACGATGTACCGTGCGGTTTTTTTGGGGTCGGAGGGCGCGGGCGCGCAGGGTTTTACAGATCTGACGCTTCGAGAGCGAGTGTACTTTCTCCCGCTTTTGGCTGGGTTGCTTTTTTGTGGGCTTTATCCAAAGCCATTACTTGAGTTGGTGAGACCAACGGTGTTGACGCTTTTATCGACTGTAAAATAGGGGAAACGCCGTGACTGAGTTTTTGTTGATCTTACCAGAGATATTTCTAGCCCTGACGTTGGCGCTTGTTGTGGCAGGTGAGATCACCTATCACGGCGAGGACCTGCGCTTAATCACGATAACCGCGATTCTGGGCTTGGGTGCGGCGTTTGTTCAAACGCTGATCACGTATCAATATGGGGCCACCCAGCTTTTTGAGCACACACTGTCGATCGACGGTCTGTCTTTGTTTTTCAAGCTGATCTTTATTCTCCTAGCCGGGCTCTCGATTTTTATCGCAATGAACACAAAAGAGGTTCCGCGGTCTCGGCAAGCGGAGTACGTCGCTCTCGTGTTGGCATCGGCATTGGGGATGTGTCTTGCGGCGTCGTCGGCCGATTTACTTTTGGCGTTCCTTTCACTTCAGTTCACGAACGTGTTGGCTTATTTTCTTGCAGGATACGGCAAGCGATCGATCCTCTCTGCGGAGGCGGCGGTTAAGTACATGATTTTTAGTGCGGTCGCCGGTGCGTTGCTGCTCTATGGCCTTGCGATTCTTTTCGCGCATACGCAGTCGCTTAATATTTACGAAATTCATCGGGCACTGGTCGCGCACCCGCTGCCGCGTGAAGTGATGCTCGTTGTTTTCATGCTGACTTTTTTGTCGTTCAGTTTTCAGTTTGGTGCTTTCCCGATGTATTTGTGGGCGCCGGATGTACTTGAGGGCTCTCCGACGCCGGCAGCCGCTTTTTTGTCGATCAGTTCTCGTGCGGTAGGGTTTGCGGTGGCGCTTCGGTTTTTCGTGGTGGTTTTTGCTCAGCCCGCACTCACGGGCGGTCAATGGCAAGTGCTGGGGGCGCTGGATTGGACGCAGGTCGTGGCTTGGGTCGCGGGCCTGACGATGATCACGGGCTCGTTGCTCGCGTTTCGTCAAAACAGCGCAAAGCGTATGGTCGGGTGTCTCGTGGTGGCCGAGAGTGGATACTTATTGATGGGCCTTTTGGTTTTGGACGAGGTCGGGATCGCGGCTCTTTTGTACAACCTTGTGATTCAGCTTTTTGCGCTGATGGGGACTTTTTACGTACTTTCATTTTTCTTTGATGAGGTCGGCTCGGATCGGCTCGAAGACCTCAGGGGGATGCTGCGCCGCGCGGTTCCGGAGGCGATTTGCCTGGTCCTTTTTCTTTTGTGTTTGGTGGGTCTTCCGCCCACGCCTGGGTTTATCGGAAAATTCACTTTAATTGGCGTCGCGATTCGACATCAGTGGCCTCTTCTTGCAATGACTGCAGTGGCCACGATGGCGCTTTCGTCGGTGGCTGTTGCGAGATTGGCCTATCATTTGGTCGGAGACTTTCGCAAAACAGAGGTCACACCGGCAGCGCCCCAGGTTCATCGACGGATGTTTTTGGGTGGTCTCATCTCGGTGATGCTGGTCGTGGGAGTGTTTGCGGAGTTCCTCCTCGACTGGACCGGAAAGTCGCTCGGCTTTATTTTGTGGTAGAACCTAAGTCCTTGGAAGGCTATAACTTATACCAATGGCCTACATCCCTGTTTTGATCCTATTAGCAGCTGGTACTGTAATCGGTGGTGTGATCATTTTGCTCTCCCACCTCGCGGGTCCGAAGCTCGGCAATCCGAGAAAAGATCAGCCCTTCGAGTGCGGAGTTCCGCCCGTGGGGGATTCGCGACGACGAGTTTCGGTCAGATTTTATCTGGTCGCGATTTTGTTTCTGCTTTTTGACGTCGAGGCAGTTTTCTTTTTTCCGTGGGCCGTCGTATTTCGAAAATACCTGGCGATCAACTCCTTCATCTTAGTGGAGATGGGATTCTTCGTCGGCATTCTCTTGGTGGGTTTTATCTATGTGTTGCGCAAAGGCGCGCTCGAGTGGGAGTGATTTGATATGAGTAAAGACGGCTCGATTGGTTATCTCACAACCCGGCTCGAAGATTTCGTCAACTGGGGACGCAAGAACGCGATGTGGCCGCTGCCGTTTGGCACGAGCTGTTGCGGGATCGAGATGATGGCGACGATGTGTTCGGATTACGACATCGCGCGCTTCGGAGCGGAGGCGATGCGGTTCTCTCCTCGTCAGGCGGATCTTTTGATTGTCGCAGGGATTATTAATCTCAAGATGGCGCCGATTCTAAAAAGCGTTTACGACCAGATGGGGGATCCGAAGTTTGTGCTCTCGATGGGTGCATGCGCATCTTCAGGCGGGATCTTTAACGTTTACAGTGTTCTTCAGGGCATCGACACGATGATCCCTGTGGATGTTTATGTTCCCGGCTGTCCACCGTCACCTGAGGGTGTGCTTCATGGCTTGATTCGCTTGCAAGGCATGGTCGCTCGTGGCGAGACGAACTCCCAAAAGCGTGAGCGTGCGCAAAACGAAGCGCGCCGCCAGATGAAGGGGGTTTAAGATGTCTCAAAACACTCTCTCCCCTATCGCAACCAATGGTGGTGATCTTTGGGCTAAGTTTGGCGAAACTTGGAAATCACAAATCGAAGCGCTGAAGCAACAGTTCGGTGAACGGATCGAGGAAGTGAAGCTGCCGTCGGAGTACCCGACGGATGTTCCGATTGTTTACGTTAAAAAAGAAGCGATCATTGATGCGCTTGGTTTCGCGCGATCGACGCTTGAATATGGTTTTCTCTCAGATTTGACCGCAACTGATGAAGAGTCGGAGCCGCGATTTGAGCTGGTTTACAATCTTTTTTCGCACACCAAGTTTACGCGTATTCGCTTCAAAACGCGCGTTCGCGAAAATGAAGAGTGTCCGACGTTGGTGAATCTCTGGCCTGGCGCAAATTGGCAGGAGCGAGAAGTCTTCGACATGTTCGGAGTGCGGTTTACGGGACATCCGGATCTGCGTCGTATTTTGATGGATGAACGATGGGTTGGCCATCCACTTCGCAAAGACTATCCTTTGCGCGGGTATCAAGTGTTCACGGAAGCGCAACACATTCACACAGAATTGCTCGAATAGCCTCTTCTCGGAGAAAAGGGACGCAAATGGCCGAAAGTAAATACAATCAGACTTTGCCCAGCGGGATCCAAATTGCCCAAGGCGCGCAGGATCCCGCACACGATACAGACGATCTGTGGGACGACTCGCGCGTCACCGTAAATATCGGCCCCACCCATCCAGCCATGCACGGAGCGCTTCGCATGGCTGCGAAGTTGAACGGTGAAACGATCGAAAAATCCTATTGCGAATTCGGCTACACCCACCGAGCAAAAGAAAAACTCGGCGAAAACCGGACGTATCACAATTTCATCGTCTACACGGATCGCCTCAATTATTGCTCGGCCCTGATGAACAACGTGATCTACGCCATGTCCGTTGAGAAGCTGATGGGCGTCGAAGTTCCGGAGCGTTGCATTTGGCTTCGTATGGTCTGCTGCGAACTCGCGCGCGTGATTGATCACCTGATTTGTATCGGGATTAATGCTGTGGATTTGGGCGCGTTTTCGTTCTTTTTGTATGGGTTTCACCAACGAGAAGAAGCCTACACGTTGATTGAGAAGCTTTGTGGTGCGCGACTGACGACGTCCTACTCGCGAATTGGTGGGATGATGGCCGACGCACCGGAAGGCTTTGAAAAGGAACTTAAAAGCTGGATCGCGCGCACGCGAAAAGTCATCGACGAGATGGATGAGTTGCTGACGACGAATAAAATTTGGCGCAACCGAACTGAAGGCGTCTGCGTTTTTGATCGCGAGATGTGCATGAAGTATAGCTATACGGGACCCAATGCCCGCGCAGCTGGGATTGATCTGGATCTTCGCCGCGATCAGCCCGTGATGTTTTATAAAGATGTCGAGTTTGACGTCCCGGTCGCTCAAAACGGGGATGTGAACTCTCGCTACATGGTTCGTCTTGAGGAGATTCGGCAGTCGCTGAATATCCTCTCGCAGGTAGCGGACAAGATGAAGCCCGGCCCGATTTGGTCCGAAGATAAGCGTATTCGAATCCCAGATAAAGACGTGGTTCACAACACGATGGAAGGATTGATCCATCATTTTAAATTCTTTATGACCGGGTTTCAGGTGCCCGTGGGCGAGGCGTACACGCAATTTGAAGCAAGCAATGGCGAGATGGGGTTTTACATCGTGAGCAAGGGTGGCCCGCACGCGCATCGGATGAGAATTCGCGGACCGTCTGTTTGGCATTATCAAGGCCTATCGCCGATGGTTGAGGGTGAAAAAATCGCGGACATGGTCGCAGGGATTGGAAGCATTAATATTATCGCAGGGGAGTTGGATCGATAATGGCCACCAAAATTCTTTCACAAAAGTTTTACGATGAGATGAAGAAGCTTGAGCCGCGCTATCCTAAAAAAGTAGCGTTGTTACTTCCTGCTCTCCACGCCGCTCAGGACGAAACGGGTTGGTTGCCTCCCGAAGTGCTCGAGGAGGTTGGTGCTTATATCGGCATTCATCCTGCGCAGGTTCGCGAAGTGGCGAGTTTCTACACGATGTACAACCTTAAGCCCGTGGGCAAGTACCACCTTAAGGTTTGCACCAACGTGGCGTGCGCACTTCGAGGAGCGGAAGACCTGGTAGAACATTGCGAAAAAAAGTGGAGCATTCGTTGTGGTGAAACCACAAAAGATCGCAAGTTCACCCTGATGGAAGAAGAGTGCCTCGGCGCGTGCGGAACAGCGCCGGCAATGATGCTCAATAATGATTATCACGAGAATCTCGACGTTGCGAAGCTCGACAAAATTCTCGCAGGGTTGGAGTAAGACATGTCCACCGAAACTCACGAAGCCCAAGAAACCATCTACATTCAGCACTTCAACGAAGAGTCGCGCCCCCTCGCCTATTACTTGGCTAAAATGCAGGGCTACCAAGCGGCGAAAAAAGCCTTGGGCATGCCTCAAGACGACCTCATCAATGAGGTCAAAAAGTCCAACCTTCGCGGACGAGGCGGAGCCGGGTTTCCGACTGGAACAAAATGGGGTTTTATCCCCAAGCAATCCACGAAGCCGAAGTACTTGGTCTGCAACGCCGACGAATCTGAGCCAGGAACTTTCAAAGATCGCGATCTCATGCGCTACACCCCGCACCTATTGATTGAGGGGATGCTCATCGGTGGCTACGCGATTGGCTCCCATATTGGTTACATCTACATTCGTGGCGAATACGTTCGCGAAGCAAAGCTGCTCAACGAAGCGATCGATGAAGCCTACGCAAAAGGATATCTCGGCGACAATGTCATGGGGACGGGATTTAAGTTTGATCTCACCGTGCATCGCGGAGCGGGCGCCTATATTTGCGGTGAAGAGACGGGACTTTTAAACTCGCTCGAAGGTAAACGCGGAGAACCGCGTGTGAAGCCGCCGTTTCCGGCGATTTCTGGTGCTTTTGGTGGTCCCACCATCGTGAATAACGTCGAGACCCTTTGTGCGATCCCGCACATCATGAATCGCGGTGGCGAATGGTTTGCTAAGCAAGGCAAGCTTGAGCGCTCCGGCGGGTCGCGACTTTTCTGCGTCTCTGGGCATGTAAAAAAACCGGGACTTTATGAGTTGCCATCCGGCGGCGTGACCCTCAGGCAGCTGATCTATGATCATTGTCACGGGATTTTAGGCGATAAAAAACTCAAGGCCGTGATCCCTGGCGGATCGTCTGCGCCCGTTTTAACTGCCGACGAAATCGACGTCGTCTTGGACATCGAAACTTTGGCTAAAATCGGAACCATGCTCGGCTCGGCCGGCATCATGGTGATCGCCGATGACACTTGTGTGGTGAAACTCCTCGCGCGGATCACGAAGTTTTACGCACACGAGTCTTGTGGTCAGTGCACGCCTTGCCGCGAAGGCTGCAAATGGATGGAAGACGTGATCGAGCGAATCGAACACGGTCACGGCCGCGAACAGGATTTGAAGCTTCTTCTAGAGATTGCAGACAATATTAACGGCAAGACCCTGTGTGCTCTTGGCGATGCGGCAGCGGGTCCGGTGATCAGCTTTGTGAAAAAATTCAGAGCCGATTTTGAAGCACATATTCGAGGTGGCAAATGCCCAAATGCATAATTGACGGTCGTGAAGTCGAGTTTACGCCCGGCCAGAACCTAATTGAAGTGGCAAAAAAAGCGGGAGTAGAGATCCCCTTCTTTTGTTATCATCCGGGACTCTCCATCGTGGCCCAGTGCCGGATGTGTGCGGTTGAGATTGAAAAATTTCCAAAACTTCAGACGGCGTGTTCTACGGCCGCGACTGAGGGGATGGTGGTCAAAACTCGCTCCGATAAAGCGCTTCAGAATCAGAAGTCAATTATGGAGTTTCTCCTGATCAATCATCCGCTCGATTGTCCTATCTGCGACAAATCCGGCGAATGTGACCTTCAGGACAACTCGTTTAAGTTCGGCGACGCAAACTCTCGCTACACGGAAGAGCGGCGCACGTATTTGGATCTGGACATGGGTCCCGTGATCAAAAAGAACATGAACCGCTGTATTCACTGTACGCGTTGCATTCGCGTGGGCGAAGAAGTCGCAGGGATTCATGAGATGGTCGCCGTTCGCCGCGGCAACAATACCGAGATCACTACAATCGATGGCCGGCCTCTTGAGACCGATTATGCCGGTGTTTATGCAGACGTTTGCCCTACGGGATCGCTCACACTCAAGGATTTTAGGTATAAAAAGCGTACTTGGTTTTTGAAAAAAACCGCAACCGTTTGTGAAGGCTGTTCTCGCGGCTGCAACATGACCATCCACCAAGATGCGAATGTGATTCATCGCTGTACTCCGAACGAGAACATGGAAGTGAACAAATATTGGATGTGTGACGAAGGTCGCTTTAACTTTCACTATGTTCACGACCAGACCCGTGTCGTGGAGCCCGCCGTAAAAGAAGGGGCTGCATTGGCGATGAGAGACTGGTCCCAAGCGATCGACTCTGCTCGCGCGGCGTTGGATGGCAAAAAGGTCACCGTCCTCATCGGTTCGGACTTGACGAACGAAGAGGTTGCGATGATTCAGCAGTTTGCACCGAAGCATTTTACGGGCGCGCAGATGTTTCACTTCGGAACACCGGGGATGAAGTCAGTGGCTGAGGATGCGGATGCCGACAAGATTTTGAAACGTAAATCGAAAACCTCGAATCTCCACGGCGTGGAAAAGCTCGGCCTCAAGGGCTTTGAATCTTTTCCGAATGGGCCAAGCGGGGCGGACGCGGTTTTGGTTTTCCGCGGTGGACGTGCAGTGTTGCCGGATCTGAAGGGTGTTAAAGCCGTGGGTATCGGTGTTTTCAACCAACCCCTGGCCGCGAAGTTTGATGCCGTTTTGCCAGGCGCCGCATTCGCGGAAAAAGACGGAACGATTGTGAACTTTCAAGGTAAGGAACAGCGCCTGAAGCGTGCGGTTGTTCCGCCGGGCCAGTCCAAAGCGCTCTCTGAGATTTTGATGATGTGGTCTAACGGCAGCGCTGCACAAGGAAAGGGGGCTTGATCCATGGAATTTGATACCCTTGCGATGCTTATCAAGCTCGTACTCGTTCTTGTGATCCTCTTGCAGGTCGTTCCGATCATGGTGTGGGTGGAGCGCCGTGGATCGGCTCTCATGCAAAACCGCCTGGGACCGAACCGCCTGGGACCGCTTGGACTTTTTCAATCGATTGCGGACGTGATTAAGTTCTTCTTCAAAGAAGACCCGATCCCGGGACATGTCTCTCCTTTTTATTATGTGATGGCGCCATGGATTTCGATTATCCCGGCGTTCATGACGTTTGCGGTGATTCCGTTCGCTAGTGGGATTCATTTGGGTGATCACTACGTGAACTTCCAGGTCGCGGATCTGAATGTCGGGCTGCTTTATATTTTTTCTGTCGCATCGTTGGGTGTGTACGGGATCATCATGGCCGGATGGTCATCGAACAATAAGTATGCGCTTTTGGGCAGCCTTCGAAGCTCTTCACAGATGATCAGTTACGAATTGTCCATGGGACTCGCCGCTGTTGGCGTGATCATGGTTTATTCGAGTCTCCACCTTCAAGACATCAACTATGCGCAAGGCGAATGGTTTCACCCCTTTGGTTTGGCGATGATCACGCTTCCGAAGTGGGGCATTTTCGTTCAACCGTTTGGTTTTTTGATTTTCCTCACGGCGGTCTTTGCCGAGACGAATCGTCTTCCATTTGATTTGCCGGAGGGTGAGTCTGAGATCGTAGCGGGTTACCATCTCGAGTACGGTTCGATGAAAATGGCGCTGTTCTTCATGGCCGAATACATCAACATGACAACCGCCTCGGGACTTTTGGCAACGCTGTATTTTGGCGGCTGGCACGGGTTGGGTTGGGTTCAACATTTCTTGCCATTCACGGGTATGACGATGGAGTGGATTCGCGTTCTTCTTGAAATGACCGCGTTCGCGCTCAAGGTTACTTTTTTCATGTGGTTTTTCGTTTGGGTTCGCTGGACGATCCCGCGTTTTCGCTATGACCAACTCATGGATCTGGGTTGGAAAGTGATGTTACCGCTTTCTTTGCTCAATATTTTCGGAACAGCTTGTTTCATGTACATGGGGTGGATCTGATTTATGCTCGTTAAAGCGAAGAAGAACATTCTAACTGAGATCTACTGGTGGGATATTATTAAGGGTCTTTGGATCACGATGCGCAACATGCTTTTCGTGCCAACGGTGACCATCCAATATCCCGAAGAGCGGCGCAAATATTCGAACCGTTATCGTGGCATGCATTACATTAAGGCCACCAACGGTGTCGAAAACTGCACCGCATGTATGCTTTGTCCGACAGTGTGCCCTGCCGAGTGCATTCACATTGAAGCGGGTGAGCGTCCCGACAAAGAGAAGTATCCGGTGAAATTTGAGATCGACGTCCTCCGCTGCTGCTTTTGTGGCATGTGCGAAGAGGCGTGTCCGAAGGACGCCATTAAACTCTCCACCATCTACGAGATGAGCACGACGACTCGAAACGTGTGGGACAAAGAGTTTTTGCTGGAGCAAAGAGGGAACAAGTAAAATGGATATCTCTCCCCTGTTTTTTTATGTGTTTGCGGGACTTGCCATCGCCTGTTCGCTATTGGTTATTCTCAAAAAAAGCCCCGTCGCGAGCGCGTTTAGTCTTGTGCTGGTGTTTTTCGCTTTTGCTGGGATCTACGCACTTTTGGATGCGCATCTGATTGCGGCACTCCAGGTTCTGGTTTACGCCGGCGCGATCATGGTTTTGTTTATCTTCGTGATTATGTTGCTCAACGCCGATGCCCCGTCTTTTGACCTTGGGCGATCACATGTGGCGGTCCGTTGGTTATCTGGGGCCGTATGCGTTGCACTTTTTGGACTCTTTGTTTGGGCGTTTAAAAACAGCGCCGTCCACGAGCCCGTCGCGGCCTATACGGTAGATGCGATTGAAAAGGCCGGAGGGAACACTCGCGTGATCTCTGAGTTGATGTTTTCTGAATATATTTTGCCGTTTGAATTGACGTCGGTTCTGCTTCTGGGCGCGATTGTTGGCGCTGTAGCTATCGCAAAACGGAACTCCGGCAATCCGGTCAAAGGGGGACACAATCGTGCCGCAGCAAATTGATACTTGGGTCGTGCTTGCGTTTTGTTCTGCGATTTTCATGATCGGTCTTGCAGGCGTTTTAATTCGTCGAAACATCCTCGTGATTCTCATGAGCGTTGAGCTGATGCTCAACGCAGTAAATTTGACTTTTGTGACTTTTTCGAAGGCACTGCACCACATGGGTGGGCAGATGTCGGTGTTTTTTATTATCACGGTAGCGGCGGCTGAATCGGCTGTTGGACTGGGCTTGGTGATCGCGATGTTCCGCACGCTTCGTAGCGTGGACACCGATGAGATCCAGCTCTTGAGGGAGTGATTACAATGTTAGCACTGATCCCGTTGTTTCCGTTGGTGGGGTTTTTAATAAATGGATGCTGGTACGCACTTTTTCAGGCGCCACGCGGATGTAAAAAGGCCGGCGCAACCGTGCCTGGCGTGATTGCGACGCTCGCAATCGCCGCATCGTTTGTCGTCGCCCTCTTCGGGTTTATTCAGCTGCATGCCATGGGCAGTGAACACCGTGTGATCGAGCAGGTTCTCTATAATTGGATAACTGCGGGCGATCTTCATGTGGATATGGCGTTTCGCCTGGATCCGCTGAACTCGCTTTTTACGTTAGTGATCACAGGCGTTGGTACGTTAATCCACTTGTATTCGATTGGATACATGGGGCACGACGCGACTCCGGGTAAGTTCTTTTGCTATTTGAATCTTTTTTGCTTCGCGATGTTGATGCTGGTTTTGGGCGCGTCGATGCCGATTTTGTTTCTGGGTTGGGAGGGCGTGGGTCTTTGCTCTTACCTACTTATTGGCTATTGGTACACGGATATCGAAAAAGCCAAGGCTGGCAAAAAGGCGTTTGTCGTCAATCGAATTGGCGATTTTGGTTTTTTATTGGGGATGTTTCTCATTTTTAACACATTCCACACTTTGGATTTTGAAGCCCTTCGCACCGCGGTCGGGACGGGCGGAGACCTCCTGGCTGCGCACGGCGCAGATCTTGGAACGGTGACGGCGATTTGTCTGCTCCTTTTTATTGGTTGCATGGGCAAGTCCGCACAGATCCCTCTTTACGTTTGGCTGCCGGACGCGATGGCTGGTCCGACCCCGGTCTCTGCACTGATCCACGCAGCGACGATGGTGACCTCGGGCATCTATATGGTGTCGCGACTCAACTTCCTGTATAGCCTCTCGCCGACAGCCCTTCACGTGGTGGCTTCGGTGGGCGCGTTCACCGCATTTTTTGCGGCGACCATTGCGCTTGTGCAAAAAGACATCAAAAAGGTTCTCGCGTATTCGACGGTCTCACAACTGGGCTATATGTTTTTGGCCTGCGGTGTGGGCGCATATACAGCAGGCGTGTTTCACGTCATCACACATGCGTTTTTTAAGGCGCTCCTCTTCTTGGGCGCTGGAAGTGTGATTCACGGGATGCACGAAGAACAAGACATTATGAAGATGGGCGGATTGAAATCTAAAATGCCCTGGACCTTCATCACCTTTGCGGCAGGCTGGCTCGCGATTTGCGGTATCCCGCCTTTTGCCGGCTTCTTCTCTAAAGACGAGATTTTGTGGCAGTCCTTCAGCTCTCCAAATGGTTCGGTGGTTTTGTGGGGCCTCGGTGCGCTCACAGCCGTGATGACCGCGTTTTATATGACGAGACTTTTTTCGCTGACCTTTTTGGGTAAACCGCGATTTGACGAAAAGAAGCTCGGCTCTCATCACGACAACGTGGTGGTCCACGCGCCAGTTCATGGACACGACCATGGACATGGGCACGGACATGCTCATGGTGACTCTCATGCAAAGAGCGGTGTTCACGAATCTCCGATGACGATGGTTTTGCCTCTGCAAATTCTTGCCGTGGCGAGCGTGATCGGTGGGTTTATGGGCATGCCACACATGAGTTGGTTGGAGCAGTGGCTTGAGCCCGTGATCCCCGTTCACGAAGGGGCAGTGGCTCTCGGTGGAAGTATGGAGTGGGTTTTGATGGGTGTGAGTGTGGCGGGCGCCGTGATCGGCGTGATGGTTGCGTTTAAGTTTTTTGCGCCTTCTCCGGAAAAATCCGAAGCCAGCCTTCAGGCTGCCCTGGGGGTTCGCAATCGTTGGCCCGTACTCAATCGAATGCTCGATCACAAATGGTACGTCGATGAGATCTACGAAGCTGTTTTTGTGAGACCGATTCAGGCGCTTTCTCAGGGTCTTTGGAAACAAGTGGACGTTGCCGTGATTGATCGATTTGTGCTTGGTTTTGGTCGTGTTTCGGCTTGGACGGGGCAAACCATTCGGGTCATGCAGACCGGTTCAATTCAAGTTTATGCGCTGATGCTCGCCATCGGTGTTCTTGCGACAGTGGGGTATCTGATCTATGGATTGGCTTAATTCGCTCCTGGCGGAGCACCTTTTGACTCTCGTCGTTTTTCTTCCTGTCGTGTGTGGGTTATTGGGCTTGCTGATCCCTTGCGAGAGCGAGAGTGGAAAGTCCATGCTGCGTTCTTGGACGCTTTTTGCTTCGGTAGTCACTTTTGCGGTCTCTCTTTTGATTTATCAAGGATACCAAGCGAACGGTGCTGAGTTTCAATTCATGGAGAGTTATCCGTGGATGCCGATGTTGGGCACCTCTTATCAGGTCGGTGTGGACGGGATTAGTCTTTGGCTGATTTTGCTCACCACATTCATGATGCCGCTTGCGATCTTAGCGTCCTATACGGCTATCGGTCAGCGTGTGCGCGAATATTATTTTCTCCTTCTCGCTCTTGAGACAGGGATGCTCGGCGCGTTTGTGGCGCTCGACATGTTCCTGTTTTACGTGTTTTGGGAAGCGATGCTCATCCCCATGTATTTTATGATTGGGATCTGGGGTGGCAAAGATCGCATCTATGCGGCGATGAAGTTTTTCCTTTATACAATGGTGGGCTCCCTCCTCATGTTGGTTGCGATTTTTTATCTCGCCTATCAGCACAAGGTTCAGTTTGGGACTTACTCCACGGCGATTACGGATCTTTATAAGCTAACGCTTGGTGGAGATGGATTTACGTCTCCGCAGTCTATTTTGTTTTTAGCGTTTGCCCTCGCCTTTGCGATCAAGGTTCCTCTGTTTCCGCTGCACACCTGGTTGCCTGATGCGCACGTTCAGGCGCCGACGGCTGGGTCGGTGATCTTGGCCGCGATCTTGCTCAAGATGGGCGGCTACGGGTTTATGCGATTTGCGTTTCCGCTCTTCCCGCAGGCGGTGATGTACTATCAGCACACATTCATGGTTCTGGGGACGATTGCCATCGTCTACGGCGCGTGGGTTGCGATGGTTCAGCCAGATATCAAAAAACTCGTGGCGTACTCCTCCGTGAGTCACATGGGTTATGTGATCATCGGGCTTTTTTCGCTGAACACGGTCGCAGTGACGGGCTCGCTGTATCAGATGCTCAATCACGGGATCTCAACGGGCGCGCTCTTCCTTTTGGTGGGGATGATCTATGAACGAAGACATACGAGAGAGATCTCGGCATTCGGTGGGATCACACGAGTGATGCCGCTTTTTGCGGTGATCTTTATGATTGTGACCCTGTCTTCGGTTGCGCTTCCTGGCACAAACGGGTTTATCGGTGAGTTCATGATTCTGCTTGGGTCGTGGAAAGCCAATCCCGGTCTTGCTGCCATCGCCACGACGGGTGTGATTTTCGGCGCTGTTTACATGCTTTGGATGTTCCAGCGTGTGATGTTTGGGCCGATCAATGATCATGAAAACGAAGAGCTTCAAGACCTCTCGGGCCGCGAGATTGCGGTCATGGTCCCGCTTGTTTTTGCTGTGTTCGCGATGGGGATCTTCCCCAATTTCTTTTTTGAAAAAATGTCGCCGTCAATCGAGCGGTTTCTCGCGCGCAGTGGTGTAAAAATTCAGACCACAATTACGAAGGCGGATCTCCCCGCTTCAGTTAAAGGGAACTAACTCATGGATCTGCTTACAATTCGTCCGGAACTACTGACGCTTTCATCGGAACAAGTCGAAGTGATCCGCCCCTTTTTATGGGTTTTTGGCGGGACGATTCTCGCGATTTTGGCGAGCGTTTTGCGCGTCGTAAACCCAAAGTGGCCAGGCTTTTTGCTTTGTGTTTTGACGGCGGTTTGTGGCATTTGCTCGGCCGGTAAGCTTTTGCATCACGAGACGATCGTTCTTTTTAACGGGATGCTCGTGTCGGATGCGTTTTCGAATTTTTTCAACATCATCTTTTTGTGCTCGGCCGCGCTCACGATGCTAGTGAGCTTTAGATATCTGGATCGCGAGAAGCTCCAGCACACGGAGTACTACGTTCTTATTTTATTCTCGGCGATCGGGATGATGATCATGGCTTCGAGCTTGGATCTGATCGTGCTCTTCATTGCGCTCGAGCTGATGTCACTCGCCGTTTACGTATTAGTAGGTTTCCGCCGGGCAGATCGCCGAAGCAACGAAGCGGCGATGAAGTATTTTATTTTGGGCTCCGCCGCATCGGCGGTGTTACTTTACGGGACGGCGTTGCTTTACGGAGCAACGGGATCCATCAATATTCACGAAATTTTGAATTTTGTTCAGCACAACCCTCAGGGCATGACGCCTCTTTTTAGTTTGGGTGCTTGGTTGGTGTTGCTGGGTTTCCTTTTCAAGGTGGCTTCGGTGCCGTTTCATATGTGGATGCCAGATGTATATGAGGGTGCTCCGACTCCTGTGACGGGCTTCATGACCACCGGACTTAAGGCGGCCGCTTTTGCCGCTTTTGCGCGCGTCTTCATCTCGATGGGATATGGCAATGGTCTGTCCCAGGTTTTGCAGAGTCACATTCATGACATCATCTGGGTCATTGCTGTGTTGACCATGGTGGTAGGCAATTTAGTGGCGCTCACGCAGACGAATCTCAAGCGAATGCTCGCATACTCTTCTATCGCTCACTCGGGATACCTTCTGGTTGGACTGCTTGCGGGTTCGCAAAATGAACAGGGATATACCTCAGTTGCGATGTACTTAGTTGTCTACTCGATCATGAATTTGGGCGCGTTTATCGTGTTGGCGATTTTAGCCGCTCGGAACGACGGCGGACTCAATCTTCACGACTTTTCTGGCCTGTCGCGTCGACACCCGTGGATTGCATTTTCGATGGCCGTCTTTTTATTGTCGATGGCGGGTATCCCGCCGACGGCGGGTTTTCAGGCAAAATACCTGCTTTTTTATTCGGCCATTCAGGCTCACGAAGTCGTCTTAGTTGTGATCAGTGTGCTTTGTAGCGCGGTTTCGGTGTATTATTATCTGAGGGTCCTGGTTTACATGTACATGCGCGATCCAGTGGGAAGCCCCGCTGCAACGCGTGTGTCCGGGTTCTCGTCAATCGCCGTAGCAGCGATGGTTGCTCTGACTCTTCAGATCGGGATTTTGCCGGCAAAGATGATGAGTGCAGCAAAGCGAGCTGTAACGAGTCTCTAGTTTTTCGGGATCCTGATGTGAAACTCATAGCTAGAGGGTTCTCGCAGGATGGCTCCAGCCCCCGGTCAGCGCTATAAAATAAAACTCGCGACAGGCCGGATCCTGGGCCCGATCGATCTGGATCGCGTGCGCCTGCTGATTAAAAAAAACCAAATCACCGGCACAGAGACCGCGCGTGAGCACCCCGACGGCGAGTGGACCGATATCAATTCGATCCGAGAACTGGGCGAGCTTTTTATTGAGAAAATCGCGGGTCAAACCTCCCACGAATCTACCCCCCAAAGGACAGATCCGCAGTTCCAACCGGCGGTGCTCGGTCCGACACATATTCTCACGGCCGCACAAGCAGCGACCCAAAATCCGACGATACCATCATTGCAAAAAGTGACCGAGACGGCGCCAGTCTCCCCGTTAGAAACCGCTGCCGTCGAAGCTAAAAAAGAAGAGGCTCTTGCGCTCGAGGGCTCGGATCCCAGTATGGAGGCGCGCCCGCCGAGCCAGCTCGACGAGAACGATCGCACCGTTTTAA
>Ga0206856_10157_pt2 | contig 23389 bp, 20 predicted proteins | sample Alteio_BWOrgCont_48_FD_152630 | JGI IMG/M metagenome (GOLD analysis project Ga0206856, IMG submission 152630) | Enriched cells from forest soil in Barre Woods Harvard Forest LTER site, Petersham, Massachusetts, United States -... | ecosystem: Environmental > Terrestrial > Soil > Temperate forest >...
ATGAACGGCATCAGGTCCAGTCGCTCAATCACGGCATCGGCTTCGATACCGCTGCTATCGAACTTTTGCTGCCGACTTATGGGGAGTCGTTGGGACTTCGCGGGAAAATCTGCAAGCACTTCGCACTCAACCCACACCCGACGCTTATACCGGCCATCGAGAGCGGCTGGGTCCAGAGCGTTCATTCATTTGGCAGTGAAGTGGGCATGGACGACTATATTCGCACCAGACCCGATATCTTCTTTAACGGCCGCGACGGAAGTCTCCGCTCCAACCGTGTGTTGTGCCAGGTTGCCGGACAGTACGCGGTCGACGCCTTTATCGGTGCAACCCTGCAGATGGACGGTGATGCCAATTCATCGACCGTAACAACTGGCCGTCTGGCCGGTTTCGGTGGCGCGCCGAACATGGGACATGATCCCCACGAGCGCCGTCATTCGACACCGGCGTGGCTCGACCTCAAAACGGACCCAAGCCCTAACGCACGCGGAAGGAAGCTTGTGGTCCAGACCCTTGAGACGTTCTCCAAAGGTGGAGTTCCTGCCTTCGTCGAAACACTGGATGCGGTAGAAGTCGGAAAGAAGGCTGGCATGCCCATCACGCCGATCATGATCTATGGCGATGATGTCAGCCATGTCGGCACTGAGGAAGGCATCGCTTATTTATATAAAGCCGAGGGGATAGAAGAGCGCCGCCGAGCGCTGGCCGCCGTCGCCGGCATCAGTCCGGTCGGCCTGAAGGCGAAGGCCGACGAGACAAAAGAACTTCGTCGCAAAGGGATCGTTGCTTACCCGGAAGATATCGGCGTGCAGCGGCTTCAGGCACATCGTTCCCTTCTCGCTGCCCGAAGCATGGAAGACCTGGTCGCCTGGTCCGGTGGTCTATATCAACCTCCCGCAAAGTTCAGGAGCTGGTAATGGCAAACATGCTCCCGATTGTGAGACAGGTCGCACCTGTTCGAAGCGTGTTCGCCGCCCGGCAACTCGCGGAGCTGGCACGGCAGGCGCTGGTCGCCGAAGCGGAGCTCACACCGAAGCCGGGCCTGGTGGATCGCAGAGGAGCCGGAGCGCACGCCGATCTTTCGCTGGACCTTATGCGGCGATCTGCGTCGGCGATCGCTCCCTTCTTCGCTGGTATGGGGACCGCTTCGCAATCCATGCCGTTCGGCCGAATGTTGCGCACCAAGGTTGCCGCAATCGGAAGAGCTGCTGAATTCGCGATGCTTCAGGTGACCAATGGAAGCAACGCGCATAAAGGAGCGATCTGGATTCTGGGTCTTCTGGTAACGGCAGCAGGCCAGGGCATCGATCCGAATCCGGAGACGATCGCACAGGATGCCCGCGTTCTGGCACGTCTGCCAGACCGCGCTCAACCTCAACTTGTATCGCACGGCGACATGGTTCGAGCCTGCTATGGAACGACCGGAGCACGCGGGGAAGCCTTCGCCGGCTTTCCTCACGTGATTCAAGTTGGCCTTCCCGCTCTGCGCGCGGCGAGAGATAGCGGCCGCACAGAAACGAATAGTAGATTGTCAGCGCTTCTCAACATAATGGTTCGCCTCGAAGATACCTGCGTTCTCTATCGTGGCGGGACGGAGGGACTGGCAATCGTGCAGAAGGGCGCTTCGGACGTCCTCCTCGCTGGTGGACCCGGAAGTGTCGCCGGAAATCAGGCAATGCTCCGGTTCGATCAGGATCTCCTTACCAGGAACGTTTCTCCGGGGGGCAGTGCAGATCTTCTGGCCGCCACTCTCTTTCTGGACGCCCTGGAGCGAGGTCAATCAATTGTTTGAGCTTATAAGGCAGGCCAAAGTTCCACATTGGAGTTCCTAAGACGATTCGATCGGCGTCCTGAAAGCGTTGGATCAACGATTGAATACGCTCCCATACGTTGGACTCTGCCTCAGTCATCGTTTCGTGCTTCACTGCTTTGTACTTCGCTCCAATTGCCTCGTAATCGAACTCCGGCAGCCGTTCATGCCAGACGTTCAACGTATCCACAACTATCGAGGTGTTGTCGGATTTGCATCCCTCGATGAATGATTTGGTAAAGGTGATCGAATCGGAAGATTCGCCTCGTGGTGACGACTGAATTTCGAGAAGTTTCACTTGGTCGCTCCGGGTGTGGGGACTCCTGCGGAGTCCGAGCTACTTCGAGACCGCACGTGCTGCACTCTCAATTACATCTGCAACCTCCTTGGGGTGCGACACATAGACGCAATGACTGGCACCAGCCACTTCGACCGTGTGGCTCCTGGCCCGCTTGGCATACCAACGCTCCAAGTCCGGGTTGATGGTTCGATCGCTTCCCGCCACTACCATCCAGCTCGGTTTGGTTCTCCAGGCAGCCGTGGTAATCGTCGCCGAGAAATTGTCCGCAAAGTTGAGCACTTGCGAGCGCGCCATGAATGCGGCCTGGTCGCTGGGAAGGTCAGCTGCGAATAATTCATGAAACCGCGCCGGGTCGATATAGGTGAAACCGTCGGGCGTTTTCTTTATCGCGCCCGATTTGGCGAGGTCGCTCGGAAAGCGCTTGCCGTCGTCTGACTCTTTCTCGCCGGCATCCGGCATGTGGGCCGCAACGTACACCAAGCCGACTACCGATAGATCCGTGCCCGCTTCCGTGATTACAGCTCCCCCATAGCTGTGCGCGACAAGGATGCTCGGTCCGTCTTGCAATGCGAGGATCCGCTTCGTGGCAGCCACGTCATCCTCGAAGGACGTCTCCGGCTCCTGCACGATGCTGACGTTGAAGCCATCCCTGACAAGGTTGACGTAAACGCCCCTCCAGCCCGAACCGTCCGCCCAGGCACCGTGAACGAGGACGATATTCTTCACTTCAGAGTTCTGAGCTTGTAACTTTGGTGTGCTCGATAAGGCAGCAGCACACAACATCGTGGCGAATACGGCAAATTTATTGACCATACCTATCTCCAGTTTCTTCTTTGTTGAGTTCTGCGGCGCTTCTTAGTCTTTTGCGACCTGTCTTCTGCGGTTTCTCAGCGGCGTTCGATGACGCTAGTGTCGCGTGGCCTGCCGTGACGGTGCCGAGTAGTTTCATCAGGTCCCTGACCTGGATGTTTTCCACCGAATGCACGGCATCTTTGATCTCACGTGATAGTCCCTCGTCGATGTGACCAGCAACGAGCCTGTCGAACTTCTGGACGGCGTCCTCCCATGTGAACGGATGGGAAGCGAGGCCCGGGTAGTCCTGGACATCGTGTTCGATCACTTTCCCGTCCTGTAGCCTGACGATGATCTTAGCGGGCATTTTCCCGGGATATAGTTCCGTGTATTCATGGTTCGGCCGGACCGAGACCTTCTTCAGCAATGCCTGCACGTCGGGCTTGATGATGCGGTCTGGTTTGAATTGTGCCGGCATCACGTCGCCGTCAAGGAGGGCCACCGCAAGCAGATATGGCAGGCTGTGATCCGCCTGTTCCTTGGTACGGATGACTTTGTCCATGCCGTAGAGACCGCCACCCGCGAAGTCAAAGGCGAGTTGGAACACCTCTGCCTCGATCGAGACAACCTTGTTGGGGTCGAGTTTGTTCTGCCTGGTGAGTTCGACCATGCAATGGACGGCGGACTGGGTGTGGATCATAGAGTTGTACTTTTTGATGGTGCTCTCCACGACGCCCTCATACCCCTGTTTGTCCCAATCGATGTTGATCTTCATCCTCAGGAGGTGATCAATGCCCAGGGGGCCCTCAATGACTTGCAGGGGCCCTTGCACTCCGCGACGGGCCAGGAACAGCGTGTTCATGGCGCCGAGCGCCGACTGGGACGAGGCAAGGCCCTTCCACTGTGACAGCGGCTTTGCACGAACAACGGCGAAAGATGCATCGCTGACCGCGGCCATGGCGATGGCATGTCCAATCTGCTGCTCGCTCAGGCCGAGTAGCCGGCCGGCGGCGGCGTTGTGCGAGAAGGCCAGTTGCGCCGTGTGGTCGAAGCCGCTGCTCATGAAGTTGGCGTGATCAACAAAACGGGACTGCACCGTGTAGCCTAATGCCACCGCGAGCATCAAATCGCGGCCACTGCCACCCACGTAGTCGGCGATGGTGAGTGCTACGCCGAAATTATCCGCGGTATGGCAGGTTTCGGTTTGAGCCAGGAAGTTGTCCATAAAATCGACGTAGCGTACGAGTGCGGTGTGCCAGAACGCTGCGTAGATGGGGTTCGCCTGCCCGCCGCCGATCAACGTGCAGGGGCTGCTGCCGCCAAACTCCGCGACCTGCTCGTGACAAGCCTCGATCGGGGCAGCGCCCAGTGCGGCGATGCAGCAAGCCAACGAGTCCAGGATGTGGATTGGTAACTGCCTGCGTGATTCAGCTGAGAGGTCGTCGAAGGAAGCGCGGGCGGCATACTTTGCGAGAGCTTCAACTTGAGTCATGATTTGGATTCTCCGTTTCTAGCAGGTGAGTTCATTTGTTTAGTGCGTTAGGGCGATGAAAACTCCCATCGTGACGATCGAGCCCATTACGCTGAGGAACACGGAGGATGCTGCCTCCTCCTGTGCGATGCGGTACTGCAAAGCAAGCATGAGCACAATAGGCATGGCTGGAATGGCCGTCGCCAGTACAGCCTCACTGACTACAGGATTGCCATAGCCCATCCATCGCAAACCACCCAGAACCAAAGCGGGCTGAATGATGTTTTTCAGAAATACGAAGAACAAGACATACCGGTTGACTTTGATCTTGCCGGATGCAAGCACAATCCCGCAGGCAAAGAGCGCGACTCCTCCGGATGCGTGGCCAAGGAGGGTGAGCGAGTGGACGATGAGTTGAGGAATGCGGAGGCCGCTCAACACGATAACGAAAGCGAGAACCGGTGCCCAAACGATTGGTTCTTTGACGGTTTCCACGAGTTTGCCAGTGAACACCGAGACGTATGATTTAGGGGCCGATGCCGAATCCCTTCCTGCCTGCATAACAGAACTTTTGTTCTGTGAGTCTCCCCCTGTCGAATCCAATGCGAGAAGCAGAATCGTGATTGGCACGACCGTGAGATTAATGACCAGGCTGGCTATCGCGATCGGAATGGCGCTGAGCCCTCCGAATAGATCGCCGAGCACGGCCGGGCCAACGAAAGGCACTGCTGGCGCGGAAGCCGTCAGCGCGGCCAGCGCGCTACTGCTCACTTGCATATGAAGAACAAATCGGGAAAACAGAAACACTACACAGTAGAAGCCAATTATGCCGACGCACAGGGTAATAATTAGCGGTAGGTCCTGACTGAGTGCCTTGCGCGACGTCATAACGGTTCCGGCAAAAAGCGCCAGCGGTACTGCGTATTGAAGTACCATCCGATTCAGGGTCGAGGCATCCTTTGACCCAAAGTCGTGTCGCCAGGCCGCCACGAAACCGAGCAAAAAGGTGACGACCATCGGAAGGAGTGCGCTCAGAATGGTATCTAGCATGGCTGTTGGCCTCGTGTCCTGAACTTCTTCAAATCAGGTGCATGCCCTTGGCCGCCGCTGTGAGCCCACCTTGGAACTCGGGGTGCGCCAGGGCGATCAATGCTTTGGCGCGTTCCGTCGATGACTTACCTTTGAGGTCCGTCCAACCAAATTCTGTGACGACGAACTGCGTGTCGGTGCGTGGAGTGGTCACCGGGCCGTCCAACTGAGCCACGATTCGCGACACCTTGCCCTTGGCCGCAGTCGAATGGCAGGCGATGATCGACTTGCCGCCACGGGAGGCGTAAGCGCCACGCACAAAGTCGAGCTGGCCTCCCGTGGCGCTGTACTGGTGACCGAGCAGGTGTTCAGCGTTGACAGCTCCGGTCAAGTCGACTTGCAAGGCGGCATTGACCGAGACGACGTTATCGTTTTGGGCGATAACGTGCGGGTCGTTGACATAATCCACCGGGTGGCTCTCGACGGACGGGTTGTCGTCCAGGAAGTCATACATAGCCTTTTGCCCAATGGCGAAGGTGAAGACGGTCTTTCCCGTATTGAGCCGCTTGCGCCGGTTGGTCACCACACCCGCTTCGATCAGGTCGATCATCCCGGGGCAGAGCGCCTCCGTGTGGATGCCGAGATCCTTCCGGCCACTGAGTTGCGTGCAGACCAGGTTTGGTAGCGCACCTACGCCCATCTGCAGGCATGCACCATCAGGCACCATCTCGGCGATGATCCCGCCAATCGTGACGTCCTCCGGTGCCGACTCAGGAACTGGCAACTCCAATAACGGTGCGTTGTTCTCGACGATGACCTCGACTTCTGAGACATGTAGTTGTGCCAGAGAGCCATAGACCCGCGGCATCTGATCGTTCACCTCCACGATCAGGTGCTTGGCCGCACGAGCTACCTTGCTGGAGTAGTCATTCCCCGTGCCGAAAGTAAAGTACCCGTGGCGATCCATGGGCGACACCGTCACGAGAAAGGTGTCGATGCCGACGTGCTCGATCAGGAGCCGGGGCGACTGATGGAAGTTGCTCGGAACGTAGGTGAGCACCTTATGCCCCCCGTCCTGCATCCCTTTTTTGATCAGGGCACGCTCGACTTCCGTGACGAACATGCAATAGGGATGAATGCGGTCGGCCAGTTCGTAGCGCAGAATAGTCTCGCCAGCGATGCGCGTGGACTCAAAGTAGTAGATCTTCAGATCATCGACTTTGCCCGCGGCGGCTCGGTCCGCCAGTGCCTTGAGTAAGGCTGGCGGCTCGGTCATGGCCATGCCCATCGACAGGGTGGCTCCCGAGGCAATCCGCCCGACCGCGTCTGCGGGCGTGGTGAGCTTCAATCGATAGAGCGATTTGGGTTCCATCATGATTTCTCCCCGGGTCCGTGACCCGTGTTGGCGGTTCATGAGTTGCTCAGGGGTTGCGTGAGAACTAGTAGTTCGCAGCGTCCGGTTGCTGGCCCCGCTTGTAAATCAGCATCGTGCGCTCGAAGCTCATCACTTCCTTGCCATCCTGATTCAGCCCACGTGTGAAAACCGTCACGATCCCTTGCGTGGGGCGACTCTTTGATTCACGCTTGAATAAAACCGTCGATTCGGCATAAAGTGTGTCCCCGGCGAAGACCGGATGTGTCGCCTTGACCTTGTCCCATCCCAGGTTGGCAACGACCTTGGCGCTGATGGTTCGGACGCTCATGCCAGTGAGGAGTGCAAGTGTGAACGTGCTGTCCACCAGCATCTTCTTCCACTCTGTCTTCGAGGCATAGGCGGCATCGAAATGGACAGGTTGTACATTCATAGTGAGCAGCGTCATCCAGATGTTGTCGACATCTGTGATCGTCCTTCCCGGACGGTGCTCGAATACGTCGCCAACTTCGAAGTCCTCGTAGTAAAGGCCGGATGTCTCGCGATAGTGCTTCGGGCCGAGCTCCCGGTACGCCGATAGTGTCTTCTCCATGTCCTCTCCTTCTGCTTTCCTTCGATAATGCCGTCCCTGACGGCCAGACTTATTTCTCAACAACAATTCCAGCTCGTTCAAGAACCAGCCTCGCCTTGCGCGCAACGGCTTCATCTACCATCTGGTGGTCCACAGAACCTACACCCTTCTGGTTCACGACAAGGATCTGGCGTGCCTCGGCTACTTGTTGTTCGCTCGGGGTTAAGACCTGATTGATGGTTGCGATTTGTGCCGGGTGGATTGCACATTTGCCGTGAAATCCCAGACTCGCCGAGGCTTTCGTCTCCTGCTTGAGGCCTTCTGTGTCCCCAATATTGAAATACGGAGAATCCAAGAGTGCGACCCCGGTTGATGCAGCAGATTGAACAACGCGCGACCGTACCCAAAGCAGCGGCTCCCACGCCGTCTCCGCCCCAAGATCCGCAGCCATGTCCGCCGCGCCGAAGAGCAAGGCAGCTGGCTTTGCGTCTCCTCGGACTATCTCATCGAGAGCCCCCACACCCTTGGCGCTCTCGATGAGCGCTATAATCTGCGCCGTCTTGCCCGCCTCTCGCAGCAGGTTTTCTACCAAGCCAATGAGAGCGGACGATCCGCATTTTGGCAGGACCAGATAATCAGGATCGGCCGATGAACTCAGTAGCGCCTGTAGGTCATCGAGCCCAAACCTTGTGTCCGGGGAATTAATTCTCAACGCACAAGGGAGGTGATCTACGGGAATCACTGCAAGATAGCGAAGTGCTGCCTCCCGCGCTTCTTTCTTTGCGGATGGCGCGACGGCGTCTTCAAGATCAACGATCAGGGCGTCGGCGTGGACGTCGGCTGCACGGGCAAATCTGTCAGATTTGGTCGCTGGTGTGAATAGCCAACTCTTCAGCGAAAGAATCGATTGTTGCAACTTCGGAAGCCTCATCACAGCTCCTTCAAGCGTTCTCCACTGATCTCAACGCCGATCAATAACGGTCGACCGTCATTCCGTCTGGTCGGTATTGGAGGCGGCAGAAATGGGAGATCGTCGCAGCCCGTCAGGCAATCGGATTCTCCTCGAACAATCGGGCGACCATCGCCGAGTCGAGGTAGGCACGAACTCGCACGATCAATCGCTCTCGGAAATAGACTACCCAGCAGTAGCGATTGTCGAAGCGCATGCCGTTCTTGGCTGTCGCTAGAGAATGAAGTTCAACTACCGCCTCGTCGTCCTTTACGATCAAATGCTCCACGTGAAGCTGCGCGCCTTGTGGGAGAACCTGGCTCAACTTGGCGAAGGTGCCCTCCATAAAAGCCTTCTTGCTACGGTAGTGACCGGCGAGCGGGTGGGTGCCCATCACCGTCCAGTCGACGTCGTCAGCTACCCGTTCGAAGAACGCGGCGCCGGCGCCGTTCTCGAGTCCCTTAAAGATCTCCCGAACACTGTCTAATGTAATTGCCATTTGAATCGCGCCTTATCTTTGGCGATCTGTCTCTTGCGGGGTCGGAATTAGATTACGCGTTATCTTTCACTATTCTGTGCCTCGCCGTTCCTGCCGGTTCTGCTATGGTGGCTCCCGGTACCGCCGTGGCCTTTAGCCTATTTAAGTTCGCAGGGCTTCGTGCTCTATTCATGGTGAGTCTCCACAACTAGGGATACCTATGCGTCATAACAACCTGTCGATGCGGAGATAGGCGGAGCTATGCTAAGGTGATCAATCGCATGCTTGACAAGTCCTTGCACCTCAGATGGCGATACGCCGAGAAACTTCGCAACCTCTGCCTCAGACGAACGGATGATCAACCTCAGCATGAACGCCAGGCGGGGGAGGTCGGGCAAGCTACCAATAGAATTCGGCTGAAACAACTGGTTCTCATCTTCCTCTCTGCGCGCGTCCGATAGTACAGCAATCGCCTGGGCGATGAGAACGTCTCGAGCCTGACTGTAAGTGAGTGCTGGAATGGAAGATTCAAATGCAGTCCTATCGAGCTTCGCCATCGTGCGTGCAAATGTATCTTCGACGAGCTTGCCGTCTGCCACGAGATACCATGCCAGCGTCGCGAATTCATCCAGGTGCTCAAGCAGCAGGAAGCACCATGATGCGCTTCTCGGTGATGGGGTGAATGATACAGATGGAAATGAAGTTGCCATGGTTGTCACTCCTAACTTTGTAATAGGGAGGGCTGACCTCTATCGACTGCGGGGTCGTCAAGCACGGCGGCTGCTCCTGGTTTGGCGCAGCCGAACCACTTGAATGCGTCATTCATCGTATCCTGCACACGTGTGTTGGGGCGGTGCAGCATGCGAGTTGCCTTCGCTACGAGCCTAGTGAGTCGATAGCGATTCGATTCATGGGCGAGAGCCATAAACGCTAACTCAGCACGCATGGTGTTGCTCCGAAAGTTCGATCTTTGGTGCGGATGTTAACTGCGGGACTGATGATCGACTGTGTGACGATAGCAGCCCTTTTTTGGGCGCACCATTATGTGTAGGTATAACCAGCGATTTCTGTCGCTTCACCTCATCTGGATTTGTGGGTTGTTTGAGCCACGACCGCATGCTGATCGCGTATACGCAGATACAAAACAGGTTTGCAGGAATAAAGCCAAGCTGTGACGTTCGCAATCCAATTGCACAGACGATCAAGCTATTGACAATTGCGATAAGGAGCCCCATCCAGGATTTCCGCGCGAGTAGTATTGTCGCCAGCACAGTGAGGAAACACGAAAGATAATCCAAATGGAACATCGCGAAAACCGGGCCTCCAATTGAAGCTTCACCCGATTCAGAGAGTTAGTGAATCGTAACCCTCTGATCCGTCTTCCGTGCTCGATACTGTTGAAGGGAGTATGAAGGAAGGCTCGGATGATTGCATCCCGCAAAAGAGGGGATTTTCAACGCCAGTGACCGGTGCGCATCGGATACCACTATTGGGGAGGATTTGATGCCCAAGCATGTGCGCAACTGTTGCGTTCAATCTCAATAAAGTGCGGAGTTTTCCTGGGAATCATCGACGAGGTGAAAGTCGGCCCTCAGGAATGATGATTTCGCGACGACCGAAGAGACGCGCATCAAGTGAAAAGGCGCCCGGCCCAAGCAAGACAAGCGCCGCGGATATCGCAGCCAGATTGAAGGCAGCTAGCGTACTGATGTGGTTGTTCGTTTCAGTCATCCAAAACGACGCAACGCCCGCCATGAGGTAAGCAACTGTTGCCGCAGCACTTGCAGCAGGTGTAAGAAAGCCGACGAAAATCGCCGCTCCAACAGCGATTGCGAGCGATCCACCCGCCCAAACGCTAATCGCGTGAGTGTTGGATCCAACGAGCGCGTCAATTCCGCAAATGATTGCATTGACAGCAACAGTAAGCCGCAGAAAGATGAGGCCGATGCCTGGCCAACTTTCCGGGAAGCTGGAAAAGAGCCTTTGCAGCGGATGCCTCCTCGGGGCACAAAACGTGCCAGCAAAAGGCTAGCTTCTTTCACCGCGGATTGAACCCCCAGATCGAGTGCTTTTTCTGCACCACTTGCAGATTCTCCGGATACTCGGGAGTGTGGGTGAAACTAGAGATGTATGATCCCGCGTCTAATTCCGATTGCGACGGCCTCGGTGCGATCGCTTGCACCGAGTTTCTCCATGATGTGCTTAATATGGCCTTTTACTGTTTCCTCAGTGATGAAAAGAAGGGCTGCGATGTCGCTGTTTCGATTTCCTCCGGCGACCTTCTGAAGGACCTCAACCTCTCGCTTGCTCAACGTTTCATCCCCAAGATGCTCCATGAGCTGCACTGCGACCTCGGGAGGGATGTGTTTCTTCCCAGCATGCACCTTGCGGATCATGTCTACGAGCTGTTTTCGGGGCATGCTTTTGAGCATGTAGCCTTGCGCCCCCGCCTCCAGCGCGAGCTGAATCTCGGCATCTCCTTCAAACGTCGTAAGCATGATCACACGGGCATCTGCGAACTCTGTGCGAATGGCGAGCAGTGCATCGATGCCCCCCATATCCGGCATCCGGACATCCATAAGTGTCACGTCGGGTCGATGTTCACGAAATCCCTGAATGGCGTCGTGTCCAGTTGATGCCTCTGCAACCAATTGCATGTCGGTTTCATTTCGGATGACGGCCGCAATGCCTTCCCTCATGAGAGGATGGTCGTCAACGCAGAAGACTCGAATCCTAGGGGCAATGCTCATTTATGTACTCGCTTCCCTTTGTCATGCTTCGGCGTCTCGAGTTTCTCTCGGCTGAGCCAACGGAACCACTGCGATATTGGGTCATTCTGACCTTTTTCGAATGCGATCGAGCCAGGAACGGTCAGGTCCACTTCAGTTCCTGCCCCAATACGGCTCCGAAGTCTGAGATCAGCGCCAATTCTTTTGGAGCGCTCGCGGATGCCGACGAGTCCCCAGTGGCCCTCGAGGCCTGAATGCATCACCTGAGGATCGATTCCACGGCCATCGTCGCGCACCAATACTCTAAGATGTCTACTCGCATATTCTACTTCGACTTCGATACGGTTCGCGTGCGCATGCATAAACGCATTCAATAGGGCCTCGCGGCCAATGCGGTAGACTTCATCGCGGATCAGCGGCCGCAAAGGACGCGTAACACTGTCAACGATAACGCGGTAGTCAGTTTTGCCGTCGAGGGGGAATTCCTGTCGCAGTCGCGAGAAGGCAGTCTCCAGGCTTTGGTTGCCCGACTCCGTTGTGCGCAGCCCACGGAGCGCATTTCTACCTTCTTCAGTGACTGTACGCATCAATTGCAGAACCCGTTTCAAGAGAGGTTTGGTGGGAGAATTCTCTGGGAGTTGGTCTTCAGCTACATCAAGCTGGAGAGAGGCGCTCAGAACACCTTGCAGCAGCGTGTCATGCAATTCCTGCGCAATCCGCGTACGCTCGGCGAGCCGTTCCTGGAAACCAACATTCAATCGTTTCGTCAATTGATGAATGTGCAAGCGATAAATGGCGAGGATTGTCAGGCAAGACCCTGCAAGACAAGCCACTCGAAACCACCACGTTTGCCAGAACGCGGGTTCGATGACGAAAGGGACAGAAGTCTCCGGGCCATTCCAAAGACCGACACTGTTGGAGGCAACAATGCGGAAAAGATATGTACCTGGGCCCAAATTTTTATAGACAACCTGCTTTGACGCAACGGTATCACTCCAACCTTGATCGGAGCCATCGAGCTTATAGCGAAAACGGATGCGTTCCGGCTCAGCCAGGTTCGTACTTCCGTAATTCAACGTAATGCTCTGAATTCCAGAGGGAATCCTGATGGGGTTCTGCGCACTAACCTGACTTCCGCCGGCGGACATAGATTCGATTCGCACCGTGACTGGAACCGAAATTTTGGAGATGACGATCGGATCCGCCAAAGACAAACCCGACTTACGTGAGATCCACATGCGGCCTTGACGATCTGCAACTATGGTGCGGTCGCGACCCGCTCCTTCCACCCCCCTGAGACCTTCGTCGATTCCATAGCTTTGAACATCTGTATCAGAGAGCGAACCGCTCAGAAGCCGATCCCGATTCACCCGAAGCACGTGATCCGAGGTGGTGAACCACAGCGAACCCATGCCGTCTTCCGCAACTCCGAAGATTTGCTCCCGTAATGCCTCCGGCAGCCTCACTGGAACTTTGATCTTTCCGGAGGATATGTACGCCAGACCGTCGGAAGTCACTATCCAGAGCACATGCTTTGTGTCTTCAAAGATCGTTCTTACCATTGACGATGGCAGGCCATCACCACCTGTGAGATTCGTCCAATGTCCATTGGTGAACGAAGCCAAACCGCCTGGGGTAGCCAACCATGTTGTCCCATCGAAACCCTCGACTATGGAATTGACAGTATTTGATGGGAGTCCAGTGGAGTCCGAATAATTGGTAAATTTCCCGCCATTCAATCTGCTTACACCAGCGCTCACAGTCCCAGCCCAGATCGTCCCATCGCGATCGCGGTGCACGGAATAAACGCTGTTCTGCGCAAGGCCATCCGCCTCCGTGTAGGTGCGGGCAGTAAATGATTCGTCCTTTCCGGTCAGCACTGTGAGACCGCCATGCTGCCGGCCGACGCAGACTTCACCGTCACCACCGCTGATGGAATACACAACATCGTTTTCCAGTCCATCGACAGTTATGTGGCCAACTTGCCCTTGCTTCATCCAGTAGAGACCACCGGAGAGTGGCGCAAACCAGATCCGCCCCGTGGAGTCGGCGTCGACTGAGCCAATGCCGCTTGACGGAAGCCCGTCAGAAGTCGAATACGTTGTGAGCATTCCATTTCGCAGCCGCTCGATTCCTCGCGAGCCGCCAAACCAGATATCTCCGTCGAGGTCTTCATAGATTGCTGTTACTTCGAACCCAGGTTTTGGGTTGAGTTGGTCGAGCGAAACAGCGCCAGATGGAGTGATGCGCACGATGCCATGGTTCGTTCCAATCCAGACGTTTGCGTCGCGATCTCTGGCCATCGCCAGAATCTGGAGTTGCCTGAGCGAGGAAGGCAGCTTGAGGTTGCCCAGTGCGCCGCTTTCCCACAAATGAATTCCGTTGTCGGTTCCAATCCACAAGCCACCAGTCTCTTCGGGCAGAAGGGCATTGATCTTTGAATCCTTGAGTTCCTGGGCAACTCTGGAAACGTGCCCCTGGCTCAACCTAAAGAGACCGTTATCTTGTGTACCGAGCCAAATACTCTGGTCTCGCGTCGCAGCCAATGAGATGACATTGCCGGGATTTTGCTCTGCGCTGACTATTGTCTCCAAGCGTCCATCCTCGTATCGGAATGTCCGGTCCCCGAGCCCGGAGAGAATGACGCGACCCTGGTAGTCGGAAACGGACGCTGTAAAGGTGATGTCCTGAAGATCAAAGCGGGCGTATGGATCCTCGAAGTTCCCGTCGTGATAAAGAAGCATGCGGGGACCTTCGAGACGAATCCAGAGGTTCCCGCTGGCGTCAGTAATGAGACCGCGCACGGGACTAATCGGAGGCGAGTTCGGAAGAGGTCGCTGAATCAGTGTGAAATCTGACCCGTCGAATCGGACCAGACCTCTTTCGGCTCCAATCCACAAATAACCATCGGCCGATTGGCAAATGGCGTAAATCCTTCCTCCAAGGAAACCTTTGTCCTCTCCCCACTTGTCATGTACATATTGTGAGATTCTCCGAGTAGGGTCTAATCCAAAAGCAGCATTCACAAGACATAAGAGCGCGATTCCATTAATGAGTGCCTTACGTAGTCGATGCCTGTGCATGATGTTTTCACGGTAGGAATTCAAACTTCTCAATCACAACCTCGACCGGCTGTTGAGATGAGCTCTCCGAATGTCGATAACTGTATAAACCCATGTGAGCCGTTTCCTTGGCGGGAGTCGGAACCCCTGAGGTAAAGATGTGTTCACTGATCGTTGCCACTCCGGGGCCTATCACCGATCCACGAACAGTCTTAAAGGAAGCGCGCCCGGACTCCCAACGTAACATGTGGGTCAGCACTCCGCCAGGGGCCATGAATCGAAAGACGTTTTCAGGGACATAAAAAGGTTGGACAACATATTGCGCATTCTTACTGTCTGCAATACCCCAGCGGCTCAATTCGATGTCAAGTTCACCAGGAATGTCATCCGTTCGAAAGTCATCATTTGTATACAGTCCCAGAGCAGCAGATGGGCCAAAATGCCCGATATCTTGAACAACAAAGATGTACGAACCATAACCCAGACTGCGGGTCAAGCTCACCTCCGCACAGGTCCATACGCCGTCATGCTCATCCATTCGAAGGTGCAGATAGCCGTTCTTGTCGGTCCACACATTCGAGGGATCATAGGAGTTGGGTTGCCCTCCTCGGTCGCTCGCCGCGTTACGCACTCTCCAGTCATATCCACTAAAGTGGATGACCTTGGAAACGATAGGTGCAACAGACTTGCCCGTTGAAGTAGCGATTGCGACTACGCCATTGCCCTCTGCAGGCAGAGTCGTAACCTTCGTTGCAGGGTGAAAGCCGGGCTCAACCAGGATCGCTGCGTAATCGGTGCCGAGATGGGTCGCGTTCCTCCACGTCGAATCGGGTTGAATTTTCGTAAAAGGCTGATTCGCAAAAGGTTGAATCCACCAAATGCCGCTGCGTGCGTAAAGTACGATCTGTTGACCGGGTTTGGAACCGCTCGTCCGTCCTTCAATAAAATCCAGTTGTACCGGACCTCCAGGATTGGCGGCGGGGACTTGCGTGATTTGGACGGTTGGTTTGGGAGGCGCACTCCTCGAAGTACAACCGGCGAGCAGCACACTCAGGATTACGAGAGGGACAATCGATCGATGCTTCTTGAGGGAGGAAGTGTAAGGGGTGGGGCTCATACGCCTCCAAATGTTGGCAACATTTTACTGTTAGCGAAGCCGATTTTTCCCTTCCCAAGGGGCAGAAATGCAGAGGGTCAGGGGATTGACTCAAAAAAGCGGTGTTCCCAGTACCAATACTGGATGCTGTCGAAGCGGTCTCGCTGCTCGGGTCGATAAGGCCTGCTGGTAAGATATCGAACGGACGCAGAATCAGGTTGTGCAACCCTGCTTCTGCGCGCCCACTGGCCGCCACACCGGCCCCGCCCGCACTCGCGACGCATCACCCGCGGCCAGCAGCAACTGCGCTTGCCAAGCTTCCAGCGCACACGCCGGACCGCCATCTGCTTCCGGCCACCAGCGGAAACGACCCTGCGCCGCCTCGCCGATGATCAGCAGCCAATACCCCTGGCCATCCTAAGTCAACAATCGGACCGTTGTTCCCCGGCGACTCCTGAAGATGAACACACCGCCAGAAAAAGCATCCTCGGTCAGCTTTTCCTGACAAAGCCGCGCCAGAGAGTCGATCCCCTTGCGTCCATCCACCGGCTCGATCGCCACCAGCACCCGCATCTGCGGCGTGATTTGAATCATCCCGCTACTTCTCGCCAGGCGCGCAGCAGCGCCGTCCAGTCCGGCGGCGCCGCGCCCTTCCACTGCACCCGCATCCGTGGACTGGGATTAGACTCGAATTCGATTACGTATTCCTTAGCCCGTGCACCGCTTGCGCCGACTAGCTCCACGAAGGCTGCCGGCGTTCCCTGTCCGCGCCGCACCGGCGTTCCGCTCAGCCGCTTCTTTAGCCCGCTCTAGTCCAGCCGCAGCGCATGTGCAACTACGTTTACTCCATGCTGTCGCGCCTGCTCCACCCCCGCCTGCCACAACGCCTCCGGCAGCTTCGTCCGCCCTCCTGCGTGTCGTGCGGAATTGCTCGAACCGCTGCTCTAACTGTGTAATTGAATCGCGAACCGGAACTTCTCTCGAAGGCATAGTTAATCGGCCCTTCTGCGACTAACTCAACATACCAGCCTACCTTTGCTCAAATCATGCACGATTGCCGAAAACTCACGATGCATCCCTCGGGTGCTATGGCGTGGCGGGTGCCACACGTCGGACTCAGCGGCGCAAGCGATCCGGCAGTATGGCGCTATCGCGTTTGCGCGGCTGATTCTCAGCTGGGTAAAAAGCCACGCCTTGCCCTGAGTTCCAAACGCAGCTCCTCACGGAGGATTTGCTCTTCCGCAGCCGCTTGAAAAACTGTTCTAAGACGCTCACCATAATTGCATTCACGCTCACACCCTCCTCTTCCGCCCAGGTTCGGATTACGGATCGAGCTTCGGCCCCGACATGCAAAAGCTGAGGTTTGACTAGCGGAAGTCCGGCCTTGCGAGTCTGCGTGATCGTCACATCCTCTGACTCGCTGCGAGCCCACCTGCACGAACTTGCCTGTCCGCTCTACAGCCTTCACCATCTCCGCACCCTCTGCGATCGTGTGCGACATTGGCTTCTCGCAGTAAACATCCTTGCCCGCGCTCAGCGCGTCCACGACAACCGTCTTATGCCAGAAATCCGGCACCGCGACAATCAGGCACTCGATGGATTTGTCGTCCAGCAGCTCCTGATACCACCGCGTCGTCTTGATGTCCGGCCCGGCAATCTCGCGAGCCAGCGTGTGCCGCCCATCGTAGAGATCGCTCGCCGCCACGCACTGTACTCCGGGCACGGTCACCGCATTCGTCAGCAGCGCCGAACCAAGCGTACCCACTCCGATGATTCCAAACCGAACCGCATCTCCGGCCGGTACAGCCGCTACCTGCTCCGCTTCCAGATCGAAGGTATGCGCAGCCAACACACCACCCAAAGCCGCGCCGCCGCCCGCCCGCAAAAAATCTCGCCTTAAGGTAGCCCTTGAACGAGTCACGCTTGCCATGCGTTTCATCTCCTTTTTCCGTAACTGCATCACTATATTGCAAACGGTGGAGGAACCTTCTCCGTCTACTATCCGTACCTTATGCGAACACGTCCGGACACAACTGTCCGGATTTGGACAACCCCGGCCCCCCACAGTCTCACGGACCTAACAAAACGCAGACTTTATATTACTGAGACACGGCACGCCAACTGCTCATGGATACTGTTAGTCAGGAGTCCCTTCTCCCAGATGCGACAGTTTGGAATCTATCGGCTAGATCTTCAGAACGAATGCCTGTGGCAGGCCGACAAACAGCTCAAGCTCACTCCGCGTCCATTTTCCGTTCTGCGCTACCTGGTCGAGAATCCGCAGCGCCTCGTCACTCACGACGAGTTACTCGAAGCCCTGTGGCCAGAAACCTATGTCCAGCCGCAGGTTCTGCGCACCTACATCCTCGAGCTCCGCAAGCTTCTCGGCGACAGCCCCGACGATCCGCAATTCATCGAAACCGTCCCCAAGCGCGGCTATCGGTTCCTCGCGCCTGTTGCCAACTCCGCCGGTTCCTCCGCGGCCTCGCATTCCCCTTCGCTTGTCGGTCGCGACTCCGAACTCGCTGCCCTGCAGTCGCATATGGCCCGTGCCCGCAACGGCGATCGCCCCACGGTCTTCATCACAGGCGATCCCGGCATCGGCAAAACCGCTCTCATCGACGCCTTCAGTGCGCACGTCGTCCACACCGCCAAACTGCGCATCGCGCGCGGGCAATCGCTCGAAAGCTTCGGCGGAAAAGAGTCCTTCTACCCGGTCCGCGAAGCCCTCAACAGCCTTCGCCACGTCGAAGACGAGAAGGCCCGCGCCCTCCTCGCATCTGCCGCACCCGGCTGGTTCAGTCCGAGCGCCGCATCTTCGCCGTCGCTCGGCGAAATCTGTGAGGCACTCGAAGCCCTTAGCCAGACCGATCCCTTGCTTCTTGTCTTCGAAGACATCCACTGGGCGGACTCCTCGACACTCGATCTCATCTCCGCCCTCGCCCGCCGCCGTGGACGCGCCAAACTCATGCTGGTCTGCAGCTTCCGGCCATCCGACATCGACGCCGAGCACCCTCTGCGTCTTCTTGAGCAGGATCTTCTCACCAGCCGCCGTAGCGAATGGCTGCGTCTCGGCCCCCTCACCAAACAAGCCGTCTGCGAATATCTGCGTCGCGAGCTAATCACCGACGCGCTGCCCTCCGGCCTCTCCAGCCTCATCCATCAGAACTCGGCCGGCAATCCCCTCTTCATGATCGCCACTCTCGATCACCTGCGTACCCAGCGTATTCTCCTCACCGAGAAGGGCCAGGTCACTCTCAGCCTTCCCCTCGACGCGATCGAACTCGGCATACCCGACGCGCTCTCCGGCGTGATCGAGCTCCAGCTCGATCGCCTTTCAGACCACGACCGCCTGCTGCTCGAAGCGGGCAGCATCTACGGAACCATTTTTCCCGCATGGGCCGCCGCAGCTGCTCTCGGCCGGGAAGTCGAAGTAGTGGAAGAGTCCTACGCCTCCCTCATCCGCCGCGTGCGCCTGCTCTCTATCGCCGGCCAGGACGAGTTGCCCGGGGGTACCCGATCCGCCTTCTATGTATTTGCTCATGCGCTTTATCGTGAAGTGCTTTACACGCGCCTGCCCGCCGCGCGCCGCGCCCAGTGGCACCTGCGCATCGCGGATCGCCTGCGCTCCATGTTCGCCGGTCAGGAAGCCAACGTTGCCCATGAAATCGCTGCCCACACAGAGGCCGGCGCCCGCGCATCGTAGCCCGGGAAATTATCCTTCCGGAGGTGGTCTCGACGACCCCAACCCCGTTACACTTTCGGGATGGCAATTCCGACCGAACCGATTGGCAGCATCCCCCGCCCACCGCAGCTGATTCAAGCCATTGCGTCCTTCCAAACCGGCAAAGTCGCCCGTGATGTGCTCGACGATGCTTATCGGGAGGCCCTTCAAGACACCATCAGCCGCCTTGAACAAACCGGTTCTCCAGTCCTGACAGATGGCGAGCAAACCAAGCCCAGTTTCGCAACTTACCCTCTCACTGGACTCGAAAATCTCGCACCCGATGGAGTCGTGATCCCGTTCGCCGACGGTCACCAGCGCCAGTTGCCCCGATTGACGGCCGGACCGTTCCGCTACGGCATTCACGCCGATAGCTATCTCACGTCGGCCCGCGGCTATACACAACGCCCCGTTAAGCAGGCCGTCATCGCCGCTTCCGCTCTGAGCCTCCTGTATCCTGCAACGGAGATACCCGGCTACCCGCGGGAAGCCTTCCTCGCTGATCTCATCAACGAAGTCGAAGCCGATATCCGTGGAGCTCTCGAAGCCGGCGCAGCCAATGTCCAGATTGATTTCACCGAGGGCCGGCTCTCTCTCAAGCTCGACCCTTCGGGCGGTCTCCTCCGCAGCTTCGTCGATCTGAACAACGAGGTCCTGAACCGCTTCGCTCCTGCCGAGCGCTACAAGATTGGCGTGCATGTCTGTCCCGGAGGCGATCACGATTCAACGCACAGCGCCGACGTCGACTATGCGGCGTTCTTGCCCGATCTTTTCAAGATGAAGGTCGGCAGATTTTATCTCCAGATGGCGAGCGAGCCCGACCGGAAGCGCATCTTGCGCACGGTAAGTCAGCTTGCCGGCCCACAGCATCTCGTTTTCATCGGTGTAATCGACCCCATCAATCCGGTGGTCGAGACTGCGGCCCGGGTTCGCGATCGCGTCATGGAAGCGGCGTTCTTCGTGCCCGTCGAACAGCTTGGAACCACCGACGACTGCGGCTTCTCGCCCTTCGCCGATGACACGTCCACGGCACGGGACACTGCATTCCAAAAAATTCGCGCAAGAGTTGAGGGAACGGAACTCGCGGCCAAAGAACTGGGCTTTTGAACCAGCCGCGAAACAGGGTGCCCCCACCTCCGGGCTCTCGGACGTGGGCTACTCCTAAAACGCCTTAAATGCTTGCACCTCTGGGCGGCGTCTCAGGCATCTTCACACGACGCTTGCGCTTCACCGGAGGTCCCGACTTGGGCGCCCGCTGTTTGCCGGCGCCGTTCGTCTTCTCTCCGGGAGTCTCAATCACCGCCCGCATCCAGTACTCTCCCTGCGCATCCACTTCAATGCCATGCACCTCGCGCTCGAACCCCGGAAAGCGCTTGCCGAATTCCTCCATCGCCAGGATCAGCCGGATGACGGCGCTGTCTCGCGTGCCCAGCCGCTCGCCCGGCATGGCTACAGGAATCCCGGGAGGATAAGGCACCAGCATGGCTCCGGTGATGCGTCCCGCCATCTCCGTGAACTTCACCTTCTCCGTGCCATTTCGTAACAGTCTCTGATACGTTTGCGCCGGCGTCAGTACCTGCTCCGTCTCCAACTCGCACGCCTCGCCCACAAGTCCGGTCAGGTTCAGCTCGATCACCGCCGCGTGCATCTCGTCGCTCAGCTCTTTGAGCGAGACATTGCGATACCGCTGGGGATACTTCGCCACCAGTTCAGGCAGCGTCTCTTCGAGTGACGCTTCGGTGTCATAAAGCCGCTTGAATTCAAAGAGATTCTCGAGCAGGCTCCCCCACTTGCCCTTGCTCGTTCCGACCGAGAACAGCACCAGCACTGTGTAATCACCGGTACGCGCGATCTCCACTCGTCGAGCGTCCAGAAACTCTGTAAGAATCGCCGCCGGAATCCCCCAATCCGCCACCACTCCCTGCGCATTGACGCCCGGCATCAGGATCGTCACCTTCGTCGGATCGAGCATGCAGTAGTCGTCCGCGATGTCCACGTCCTGAAAGCCGTGCCAGTCTTCGCCCGGTTTCAGCGTCCAACACTTCGGGTCCGTCGCCAGCAACTCATCCGGAGCCTCCTCGAACAAATGCGTCTGCCCCTCAAGGTCCTTCACCTGGTCCGGTTGATAGAGACGAAAAAACCATCCCCCGCCATCCTCAGCCGCCCGCAGCCTGTGCGCCACCGACGACATCGCCTTGCGGAAGGTAATCGCATCCTGAATCGTTTCGTTCATCAGCGTCGGACCCGCCGGCTCGTCCATCATCGCCGCCGCCACATCCAGCGATGCAATCAGCGGATAGAACGGCGATGTCGTGCCGTGCATCATGAACGACTCGTTGAACTGGTCAAATTCGAGCGGCGCTCGCGGGCTCAGCTTGATGTGCACCATCGAAGCCATTGAGAACGCTGCCAGCATCTTGTGCGTCGATTGCACCGCAAACAGTGTCGGCCGGTTCGGCATTTCGTCCGGCACATCCATCGCAAAGCGTCCGCGATAGATCTGGTGAAACTTCGCGTAGGCATACCACGCCTCATCGAAGTGAACTCGCGGCACGCTCTGCGCCAGCTCCGTCACGACGCGATTCACGTCATAGCAAAGCCCGTCGTAAGTGGAGTTCGTTACCACCGCGTACGTCGGCTCCTTCGAGGCCGCGCCCGCCGTCAGCGGACTCTCGTCAATGAGCTGTTTGATCGCCTGCGGGCTGAAGCGGTGAATCGGAACCAGCCCGATCATCCCGTAGCCATTGCGCGTCGGCGTTGCAAACACCGGCCGTGCGCCCGTCACAGTCAGCGAATGACAGATTGACTTGTGGCAGTTCGCATCGACCAGAACAATGTCGTCCTGCCCGATCACCCCATGCCCAACAATCTGATTTGAAGTCGACGAACCGCTCAGAACATAGAAGGTCCAGTCCGCGCCAAAAATCCTCGCCGCATTGCGCTCCGATTCTCCCGGAGGCCCGATGTGGTCCAGCCACGAGCCCAGCGGTGCCGTCGAGATCCCCAGGTCCGATCGCATCAGGTTCTCGCCAAAGAAGCGGTGAAACTCCATACCCACCGGATGCTTCAGAAAAGCCACGCCTCCCATGTGCCCCGGCGCATCCCACGAATACGCGCCTTCGTCCGTGTACTCCTTCAGCATGCGGAAATACGGCGGCAGCAATTGCTCGTTGTAGCGCTCGACGGCAAAGTCCACGCGATTGGCGATGAACTCCGGCGTATCGCCGAACAGGTGAATGTACTCGTGCACCTGCTTCATCACTTCCAAGGGAAGCTCACTCACCAGCGTCCGATCGGCAATCAAAAAGATCGGGACTTTCTTGTTGCGGTGCCGGACCTCGCGGATAATCTTGAGCGCCGCCATTTCGGCAAACTGGTGCTCACCGGGAAGGTCCCAGTCCAGCAATATTGCACTGTGCGAAGGGTCTGACCGCACCAGCGACAGCCCGTCCTCGGGCGTCGCCGTCCGAACGACCTCATAGCCTTCCTTGCTGATCGCATCCACCAACCGCTCCATGGCCCGGTCCGACACCGAATCGGTGCCACCCGCCTCGCTCGCAATCAGCAAAACCCAACGACCTTCTTCCATACACCTCTCACTTCAATTCTCATGTTACAGGCCAATTCCATCTGAATATTTACACAGGGTAAAAGCAGTGGGACCGGCAGCAATATCAAGCTGTATAGTGTCAGCAGTCGATCGATGAGCACTCTCCAGTTAAAACCAACTCACGCACCTGTTAAGGCCTACTACGAAACACTCACTAGCTTCGGTCGGCTCGACTTTGACAACGAAGGTAATCTCCGCCGCTCCTTTGAGGCCTTGCTCGAAAAGTGTGCCGCCAGTTCGATTGGATCGTCATTCCCGAGTACCCCATTACCCGCAAAGGTCAACATCCCCTTCGCGTCGATGCCGCGTCCTCGACGCATTCAACCTCCCGCGCGGCTACTGGGAGGCCAAGGACACCAAAGACGATCTCGAAGCGGAGATGCGCAAGAAGTGCG
>Ga0206856_10161_pt1 | contig 23238 bp, 21 predicted proteins | sample Alteio_BWOrgCont_48_FD_152630 | JGI IMG/M metagenome (GOLD analysis project Ga0206856, IMG submission 152630) | Enriched cells from forest soil in Barre Woods Harvard Forest LTER site, Petersham, Massachusetts, United States -... | ecosystem: Environmental > Terrestrial > Soil > Temperate forest >...
GATATTCATCTTTTCATCAGCACTTTTTTGCTGATCTTCATTGCCGAGCTCCCTGATAAAACGGCATTTGCGACTTTGCTCATGGCGAGCAAGGGCCACCCCATCGCGATTTTTATTGGGGTCGCTGCTGCATTTTTAGTTCAAACACTTGTCGCGATTTGCTTCGGGAAGGTCTTTAGCTTCTTACCCCCACATTGGGTCCACATCGGTTCTGGGATCCTTTTCCTCGCTTTCGCGGTCGTGGCATGGCTGAAGCGAGAGGAACAATCAGAAGAAGCGAGTCACCAAAATAACGAAAGTGCAGTTCCGCGTTCCGGATCTTTGATGAAAGAGGCGGCTGGAGCCTTTATCGTGATCTTTATCGCTGAATGGGGTGACCTGACTCAAATCGCGACCGCCGCCCTGGTAGCAAAGTACAAATCGCCTTGGACTATTTTTTCCGGTGCTGTTCTTGGACTCTGGAGTGCTACTGCATTGGCCATATTCGTTGGCAATCGCGCTCAAAAGATCGTCAATCCCGTTCTCCTACAAAAGATCGCAGCCTTTGCGTTTGCAGGGGTTGGGATTGCAATTCTCGTCACTTAACTCCGGAGAGATTTCAGCTCGTCTTTCGAATCCAACTCGGCGAGATCTGAGTAGCCGCCGATCAATTGATCGCCTGCAAAGATCTGAGGCATGGTCGACAATCCAGTGCGCCGGGCGAGTTCGTCCCACTTGGCTTCTTCATCCCAACCATACTTGATCTCCTCAAACGGGATCCCGCGGCGGGTCAAAAGCGCTTTGGCTTGCACACAGTAGGGGCAACTTGGAGCGGTATAAACGGTTATTTTTTTGGGCATAAACGGGACCCTCAAATCCAATTATTATAGACTTAATTCTAAGCCGGTCACTTCCTTTAAGTACCCTTTCAGAAAACTCAGAACCTCGACCCCTCGACCCTTATCATCCATCCACTGATCCGACTTCGCGTCATAGTTAAAGTGGTAGGCCGTACCCCTTGCTGCCAGCGCCAACCAAAGCTGGCGGACGGAAGGCTGGGCGCTTAAAATACACCGGGATTTGTCAGCAAACGTGATGGTCATCGCCCCCAAGGACTGCTCACACTCTGCGACATCGGGATCGACGTCGGTAAACGCCGCCTCAATCTGGTTGAAGGTCACCTGAAGTTTTTCGCGAAACTGAGATTCGTTGAGTGGTACTAAGAGGGATTGAGGGACTTGGGAGTGCGACATGCGGGCTTCTTATCACACTTTCGGGTCACTTTCTGAAGAGAGCGATGAAATTTAAATTTCCCAATCCGGCGCCATATGCGATGGATATGGGATGGCTAACAACACACCTATAACCATCCAGACCCCTACAAAAGGCTGCCCCTGCGGCTCCGAGATCGACCTCTCCAAATGCTGCCTGCCCGTGATCCAAGGTAAGCGCAAAGCCGAGACCGCTGAGGAACTTCTTCGTGCACGCTACACGGCCTTTACTCAGGGCGCAGTGGATTTTATCTTAGACAGTCACCACTCCAAAACTCGCCACGAAGTCAAACGGGAGGAAATCGCTGATTGGTCTACAAACTCCGACTGGCTCGGGATGAAGGTCGTTCAAAAAGAAGCCGGCACCGCGACGGACCTCGAAGGCAAGATTGTATTTGGTGCTCAGTATCGCACCAAAGGCGAAGAGAAGATCAACGAACACTGGGAACAGGCGATTTTCGAAAAAGAAAACGGAGCTTGGCGATTTTTAGACGCACGTGGCGTTCGCACAGGTCCTTACGTTCGTGAAGCGCCCAAAGTGGGACGCAACGACGCATGCACCTGTGGAAGCGGCAAAAAATACAAAAAATGCTGCGGAGTGGGCGCTTAAAAGCGTTCGCGACACCGTTTTTCGGCATTGGGGGTGCAGTCTCCGATGCATGAAGAAAATTCTCAATTTTTTGCCGTGGACGGCCGCTAGTTTTGCGGCACTGGGCCTATTAGCTGCTTTGGCAATCTCTCTTGGAGCGCCGAAAAGGACTCCCCAATCCACCATCCACGAAATCGCCAAGCAAGCGACTCCGACTGTCGTAAGTATTACCTCCATCCGAAGAGCCGAACCATCGGTAACAGCCCTGCTCTTTGACTCCGAAGACCCTCACTCTGAAAACCCCGACAAAATGCTGATGGGCATCGGATCGGGCGTCATCATACGACCCGACGGCACCATCCTGACCAATAATCATGTCGTCGAAAATGCCGAAAAAATCACGGTGACCCTCGGAGAAAAAACCAAAGCTCTCGCCCACGTGGTCGGAACAGACCCGAAAACCGACCTCGCCGTGATCCGTCTGAACGACCCTCGCGCGGGCCTCCCCGTGCTCAGTTTTGGTAACTCCGATCGCGCCGAAGTAGGAGACTGGGTGATCGCCATTGGCAGCCCCTTTGGCCTCAACCACACCGTCACCTTCGGGATCATCAGTGCTAAAAGCCGTGGCCAGATGGGGATCCTCGATACTGAGGACTTTATTCAGACTGATGCCGCGATCAATCCGGGGAACTCCGGCGGCCCGCTGCTCGACTCGAGCGGACAGCTGATCGGGATCAACACGGCGATCTATTCCCAAAGCGGCGGATACATGGGGATCGGTTTCGCCATCCCTTCAAAAATCGCATATGAAGTCGCAAACTCCCTCATTCAAAATGGTCGAGTGATTCGCGGTTGGATTGGTCTCGCCGCTCAAGATCTGGATGCGGATCTGGCTCGTTATTTTCATCTCAAGTCTGAACAAGGAGCTCTCGTCAGTGACGTCATCCCGAACGGGCCCGGTGATCTTGCTTCGATCCACACGGGTGACGTGGTTCTGAACTATGATCACCACGCCGTGACTGGAGCGGGCGACTTCAAAAATCTCGTCGGCAAAACCAAAGCTGGAGCAAGCGTCCCGATTGAGATTGCCCGTAATGGAGCCAATCATCAAGCGCCGCCCCAAATTCAAAACATCGTCGTAAAAATTCGTGAAGCTCCGGGCCCACCGCCTCCACCCCAAACACGACTTGCTGGAGAAAGCGGCCAAGAAGACCGGAAGCGAGTCGCGACGCTCGGGCTCCAGTTTCGAGACGTCCCGGCAGAAATCGTTCGCTTCCTGGGTCTTCCTCCTCGGCAAGCCGGGGCGTTGATTATCGGCGTGAAACCCGGTAGCCCTGGATTTGATGCCGGACTCGAACCCGGCGATATCATCCGTCGCGCGAACGATCTCGATATTGCGAATGCGAAGGATTTCACGACGCTCACCCATCAACTCAAACTGGGCCAAGCGGCGATCCTCTATATTCAACGAGGAAAAGACGAAAAAGTTTTCGTCTCCGTAAAAGAGGGATAATGTCCCGTCGACAGCTCATTTTGTCCCAGACATAAAAGCCTGAAGTGATTTCTCGCATGCATAGCCGTGTTTCAACGAGCTTACGCGTTGGTACGGTTCGTGCTCAAGCTCCCACCGAACGTCTATAACGGATTATTAAACGAACTTTCAAAACGCGCTGCTGAGCGCATCGAGGAAAATTATTTATGAAAAAAACACATAACCACTTTTGGACCTTTTTAGTATTTGGGTTGCTCGCACTCTCCGCGAAGATCGCTCGAGCTGATTCGCCGAGTGCGCCCGCTTCTCCGACTCCTCCTAGCTACGAAAAAATAGAAATGCCGGTCGGACACGTTTTCATCGCTCCCCAGGGATTCGACGATAACGACAATATCGAATTCGTCATAGATGGAGTTTTCCCCAACGGATGCTATCAAGTCGCATCCGATAGCACCCAAGTAGACGCTGCAAATAAACACGTGATCACGCACCTCTTCGCCAATCATCGCACCGATGGTCCCTGTGGAAATGCAGCCGCCACATTGCCCGCTTCGCTTCTTGCAGCCGTGCCGTATACACTCGAGGTATCCGTCGGTCAGTTGCCCGCTGGGATGTGGCAAATCACCTACTCGCGTCCCAACCTTCCCGACGGCGTACGTCCCTTCCAAGTCGATCGCGCAAAAGTAGCATCAATCGACGACGTGCCTTACGCCGCGATCAGCTCGGTCTGGATCCCGGACTCCGTCCGTGGAGATCTTCCGGTCACAGCAGAACTCATTGGATCACTCACTTCTAGCTGCTCGTTTTTGCAACCTGAAGTGCTCGTGAACCAAATCGACGACGTTTTTGTCGTTCGTCAATCGCTCGGCTTTAAAGCCAATGTCCTCTGCTCATTGGTCATGCTTCCGTTCCAAAAAACGATCCAACTCGGGACCCCTGGAGCGGGAAGGTTCTTGATCCACGCTCGAAGCATGAACGGGCGGGCAGTCAATCGTGTTTTCTCCGGAATCACTCTTGATCCTTAATCCCCTCGTAGGATTGTCCCAAGAGCGGGCCATATTGTCTCAAACGAGTTCGATGGCCCGCTCACACAAACCAATTAAGTCTCAAAATTACAAACACTTAAAACCTGGCCCGTCACTTGCTCTAGAGACTCCCGTTGAAGGAGATATGCATGGATACCAAAACTAAAACTTCCGCCATCGTTTGGGCAATCGATCCACTTGAAAATGAGGTAAAACCTCATCCCGCGCTTGTTTCGAAACTCGTGAAGATGGCAAAACTTTCCAATATCGACATCCAACCCGTTTATCTACTGGGCATACCCAGCACCGAACCAAAGAAGTCTGAGAATGAATCGGGGCTCGCTCGTTTCATCGAAGACACCGAAAAAATGGCAGAAGTATATCTGCGAGAATTGGGCGTAATCAACGCGCGAAAAATCAAAATCCTCCTCTCAGAGTCTTCTTCTCACGGAACGAAGCCCAGTTCACACTTGCACGCGCGAAAAGACAAAGTCGAACAGCTGATTAAGTGCGCCGAAGATTTAAACGCTCCGTTTATCGTGGTCTCGTCTCATGGCCGAACGGGCGTGCAAAGGCTGGTATTAGGAAGCTTCGCCGAGCAGCTCCTGCTTCATGCGCCCTGCCCTGTCTTGTTCCTCACCCATGAATCAGATACCGCATTTAACGAAACTGAAACGTCATTCAAACGGGTTCTTTTCGCGACGGATTTTTCTCAGACTTCACGCGTGGGGTTTGAAAAATTCTTAACCCTGGCTCAAGCATTCAAGATTGAGGTCACCTTGTTCCACATGGTCACCCTTCCTGGCGCTGCCTTAGATTCAGGGAGTGGTATCCCGGTTGTGATCCCGGATGATTATTTTCCAAGTCAAGTCGCTTGGGCCAAAGAAGAAGGCGCACGTTGGTTGAGCTTAGCTCAAGCTCGCGACCTTCATTCTCATCTCATTATTTTAGATGAAGGCGTGGCACTGAATATTGGAGAGATCATTCTCTCGATCGCCCAGCGAGAAAAAATCGGGCTCGTTGCGCTGACCTCCGTCAACGGCCCCCTCTCGTCCGTCGTCATGGGAAGCGTCGCCCGCGATGTGTTTCGTCGCAACCGTTTTCCGGTGTGGGCCTACGGCCCTCAGTCACTTCATTTAACGACTTAACTCAACTTAAAAAGGAACCCACCATGTCTATCGAAATCCCAGAATACGTAGCGAACCCAACAGCCCGAGCCTGGATCAAAGAGATCTACGCACTCTGCAAACCTGATCATGTTCAGTGGTGTGACGGATCCGAGAGCGAGTACAATGACCTTTGCCGGAAAATGGTCGAGAGCGGGATGCTCAAGCCTCTCAATCCCAAACTAAGACCCGGGAGCTTTTTGGCCACTTCCGACCCAAGTGACGTTGCGCGAACCGAAGAGCGAACTTTCATTTGCAGCTCGCGAAAATCCGACGCCGGCCCCACCAATAATTGGTGCGAACCAGAGGAGATGAAAACCAGACTCCATCATCTTTTCGACGGCGCCATGAGAGGCCGCACGCTTTATGTGATCCCTTTTTCGATGGGGCCATTGGGATCTCCTCTCTCACAAATCGGGATTGAACTCACGGACTCTCCTTATGTCGCCGCCAGCATGAAAATCATGACCCGAATGGGACGCAAGGTTTGGGACATCCTCGGACCTGGAAAGTTCGTTCGATGCATGCATTCGGTAGGACAGCCCTTGGGTTTCGGACAAAAAGATACACAATGGCCGTGTAATTCCGAGCATAAGTATATTGTACATTTCCCTGAAGATCGTTCGATCTGGTCCTTTGGCAGCGGATATGGTGGCAACGCGCTTTTGGGTAAAAAGTGTTTTGCTCTCCGTCTCGGATCCGTCATGGGACGCGACGAGGGGTGGTTGGCTGAACATATGCTGATCTTGGGCGCACAATCACCCGAGGGCGAAAAAACCTACGTCGCCGCCGCGTTTCCAAGTCAGTGTGGGAAAACCAATTTTGCAATGATGACTCCCCCGCAAGCTCTTGAAGGATGGAAAATCACCACCGTCGGAGACGACATCGCTTGGTTAAAACCCGGAGACGATGGCAAACTCTACGCCATCAATCCCGAAGCGGGGTTGTTCGGAGTCGCACCTGGAACATCGATGAAAACGAATCCCAACGCGATGAAGGCCATCGAAAAAAACACCATCTTCACCAACGTCGCACTCACCGCCGACAATGACGTTTGGTGGGAGGGGATGAGCGAGACGCCTCCAGATCATCTTTTGGATTGGCAAGGCAAGCCCTGGACTCCCGGAACTGGAAAACCGGCTTCTCATCCCAACGCAAGGTTTACCGTCCCGGCCGCCCAGGTTCCCTGTATTGACTCAAAATGGGAAGACCCACGCGGCGTGCCCATCAGTGCATTGATCTTCGGTGGCAGAAGACCCAATACAATCCCGCTCGCTTACGAAGCGGTCAATTGGAACTTCGGTGTCTATCTCGCTGCGACTCTAGGCTCTGAAACCACAGCCGCTGCTGACGGCGCCGTCGGCAATGTGCGCCGAGATCCATTCGCCATGCTTCCATTTTGCGGCTACAATATGGCCGATTATTTTCGTCATTGGTTGCAGATTGGCAAAACACTGAGCGATCCGCCCCGAATTTTCGGCGTGAACTGGTTTCGCAAAGACAAAGACGGCAAATACCTCTGGCCGGGATTTGGTGAAAACATGCGCGTCCTCGAATGGATGATCAATCGCCTTCACGGCAAAGCGAACGCGATCGAAAGCCCCATCGGTTGGCTGCCAAAATATGAAGCAATCCATTGGAAGGGTCTCGAGAGCCTATCTCGCGAGCAGTTCTCCAAGCTGATTGCTGTCGATCGTGATGAATGGAAAGCCGAGCTCGCATCACACGAGGTCCTTTTCGAGAAGTTCTATGATCGACTACCGAGCGAGCTTCAGATGATTCGCAATCTTCAGCTTTCAAGTCTCTGGAGATCCCCCTCGAAGGGCGAGCTGGCGCACGAATGATTTAAGCTGTTCAGTTGATGTAACTTGAATTTCGTTTTTTTTGTTTTCTCAAAATTCTATTTGAGCTTAGACTAAACTCATGAAATTCAATACTGCTTCAAAACTGATCACTTCCTTTTGGTCCTTCGGGTCCCTTGGACTTATCGTGACCGCGGCCCTGACCGGCTGTGCGGCCGCTACTTCTACAAACACGGCGACGACTGAAGATAGTTCCGCATCCGGCACCATCGCCTCCGCCGTCGGCGGTGCTTTGAGTGCGACGAGCGCGTCGGGCACGCAGGCATCGTTGCTAGGGTTTCCGAAAAAACCGAGACATAACTCGATCTACGACATTTTTGATATCCTACCAGAAGCTCTCGCATCTTCATCGTCGTCGTCAACGACCTGCCCTACTTATAAAACCGCCGCCGGTTCGACCTGCGCGACGAGCTCTGGAACGATGTGGCTCACTTATAGTTCGTGTTCGTTTTCGGGCTCGGCTGCGACGTGGTCTGGCGTGCAAGCAATCACTCTTTCGGGCACGAGTCCGGTTGTGACTTGCGGAACCTTCCCTCACCCTCTCGCAAGTAATACCTTAACCCGTCAGTACGTCACTGCGTCGTCTGGCACAACGCCAAGTAGCACGGCGACCGTGACTACGGCCTCTGGCGCTGTGACGACGATTGATGATGCCACATCCAACCTGGGCAACTTCGACACGGGGACTACGATTGCGGCGAACGTGGGCTCAGGGTATGGCTCAATCGTCGGATTCACCAGTGGACTGAGGACATCGATCAATCTGGCTCATCATGTTTCTGCTGTGAACGCGGCGGGTACGAATCTATATGACCACTCGTTTTATACGGGATCCTCGGGGACTACGACAGCTCTGACCGTCGCAGAAACTTCAGGCGCAACGACTCGCACAGTGAATGGCACAGTCACACTCTATCATAATCTTCTTAAGGTCGTCGGCACAGCAACCCTCACTAACGTCGTTCATTCAGACAGTTGCTGTTTCCCCACGGGCGGAACAATTAAGACCACGTTTGCGGCAGGAACGAATGTGAAACCCACGACCACCGGACTCACCTATGTAGGCCAATCCGAAACCTTGAGCATCACAGGTTGTGGAACGGCGACTCTTACGGACGTAACTGGAACCTCGTCGAGTGTGACCCTCACTCGCTGCCTATAGCAAAAAAAGGGACCTCGAATCCTCGAGGTCCCTTTTTTACTAATACACCAATGATCGCTGCGAAATCTTACTTAGCTCTTTTTGCAGACTCGACAGCGTCGTGAAGTTCGTGCTCAGCCTGACGGAGATACTGTTCAGCTTTCTCACCGTGGCCGTCCATATCGTAGTGATTGGCCTTGCGAGCGCGTTCCATATCTCCGATCGCTTGATTGATCCGATTATGAACCCGATCTAGATCTTTCCAATCGCGAACTTTATCAGCAAATGCAAGTCCTGATACAAGCACAGACGCGGCAATCAAAATCAGTAGGTTTTTCTTCATGATAATATCCTCTTAATATTTTCGTTTTCAGTTATTCTTGATTCAAATACTTCCGTGTTTAAAGACCCTGTAGTCATTAAGTCTAATGGAAGATCAAAGCATTTCAACATTAAACGGGACGCAGGCCAACTCACAGCAAAGGACGAACCGTCATGAAAATAACTCTGCTCACTTCTACTCTCTCGCTGCTTGGAGTCTTTTTATCAGGTTCCGCATTCGCAGATGCAATCGTTTCGGAGCCAATGATTCAAATCCTCGAAAAAACTGCTCCCGAGTGGCGCGCCGTTCCGACAAACTCAACGAATCCGTATCTCAACATCTTTCACGAATTACAAAAAATGGAGATCTACTCTACCACATTAGAATACGAAAATTCGTATTTTGATCGCTCCGCTGACTTTCTGTCCATGGATCATGGATATCCTCACTTTGAATTGAAATCAGACAACCGATGGTTCGAATACGAGTTTGCAATCAAGGACCAGCAATATAAAGTCGTCCGAATTCTCGATGAAGGGAACCGAGAGCGATACACCCGTAGAACCGTCTTATTTGACGTATCCGAGAATAGCGCTTTCGTTAAAGCCCAGATTCGACGTTACCGCAGAACGATTCTCAATTGTCGAATGAACTCATTTGGGATTAAAAAAATCCTTGAGGCCCGAATATCAAAATGGAAAGACTCTCTACCGTCCTACGCTAACGACTACAGAGGCTATAAGGGCCTATTTAATGACCTAAAAAAGGCCACCGTTTTCAGGGAAAAAACAATCTATACCCCCCTGCTCTTTAACCGAAGCTATGACTTCAGTTCATCTGCCGGAGGCTTTTTCTCGATCCTGCTTGAGGACCGAACTGTGTATGAATATCGATTTGAGTCCGCCCGCCCTGGCGTTCTAGTTCTTTCTCATTCAGACGACTGCTCGGAAGCTGAACTTGCAAAACAAATCCGCGAGCAGGCGAATCTGCTCGCGGGCCTTCCGAGTGTAGAGCAAGTCAAAATCATGGATGCTGATGCCGAAATGGCGCGCTAAAAAAATGTGGCCAGGTTTAATCTGGCCACATCGTCTCTGATTATATTTGTAGTCTCTTCCTAAGATTAACCGAGTTGAATCCCAACCCCGATCATACCGGCAAAGATATCTGAACCGGGAGTAAAGGTCAGGTCTGGGCGAAGAAGAAGCGAAACATTCTTAGCCACACCCCACTCAAGATCCGCGCCGACGTCCGGATACATCGACCAACGAGAAGCGCCTACGGGAGTGGTGCCCGTATTGATGGCATTATCGTCGGAAACGTAAAACACGTTCCCACCACCGTGCGCGCTCACTCTCAGGTTATCAGCAAAAGCATAACCGACCTTCAAGTCGACTGGGATCAGAACCATATTCGCCCCTGTATCCAGAGACAGCGATGAATCAGAATTTGTTCCGAACAAATTCGAAGACGCCGCTCCTAAGTGCGAATAAATAAATCCCGTCGAAGGCCCAATGTACCATTGCTTTAGAGTATTATCGACGAGCGGAACCGCATTCATTTCAAGCGAAATACCAGCAGCAGCGCGGCTCGTGCCGTTACCTAATTGGTCAGTGTAGGCTAAAATCCCGACCTGAGGCTTGATACCGACGATCTCGTCCGCCAATGCCCCATTGCTGACTTGGTTGGCTTCCGCAGTACTTGTTGCCGCCGTGTCTTGAGTATTGTCGGCTGCATAAGCAGCCGTCACGAACGACGCTCCGACCAAAAATGTTGATAGCGATAACGTGGTCAATAATTTGCGCATATTTAAATTCTCCCTATTTAAGACGGGGAGAATGCATCTCGTGTTCCAGTTAATCCGAAACGGACAGTCCCAGCGCATGAACTGTCGCCGAAAGCTCCGAAGCACTCACACGCGTAGGCGCGTAGTTCGAAGATTTTCCAAGAATACGGGCAATATCATTCGCAACCAGTGAAAGGGACTCGCCTATCGCGGGAAACACGGATACCTTGCCGGACAAACACTCTGTTTCACAAAAAACATTCGCAGTCGCCGCGAGCGGACGGTTTTTATCTCGACTAGGAGATTGAAAGGTCGCGAGCGCGAGCCTCTCTTGGAATTCCTGTTCGTTACGCATCACGTGCACAAGGAAATGAGTTTTTTCCTGAGCATCCACTTTCGCAACGATTCGGCCATTTGGCACTCGAATCTCAAGAGAGTCCGTAGCTTGCTTGCCCTTCTCATGATTCAAGACCACTCGAACGCTTCCGTATAAAAGCCCCATTTTTAACCTTTTTGTAGAGGTATTACTATCCAATCGAAGGGTCGAGTTCGAGACCAGATCCAGCTTCATCCCCGCACGGACGAGCCGTACGCTACTTTGTTGCCCGAGCCGCAACTCGATTGAATTTACCTCTCCTCCCACGGCAACAGACTGATCCGACACTAGCCGCCTCTTCTTCTGATGAGCGCTCGATAGCCAAATCTCTCCCCGCACGTGCTGCACTTCAAATACGAGGCGAGGAAGAAGAGCAGGAAGCTTATGAGGCAATACCATAGTATCCGGATTCAAATTCGCGCCCGAGGCAGAATCACTGCCTTTAGGTTCAGGAGAATCAGGCTCCGCCCCATTGACGCCACCGTCGGATCGAACGGAGCCGGGTCCATCGAACTTCAATACTTCGCTCGACGGGCTTAAGTCGTTTGCATTCACTGGAGTGATAAAAAACGCACCTAATATACCGCCCAATAGACCGATTGAAAAAAACGAAAAGTGTCTCACACCTTCAGCTTATCAGAGACCGCGCCGACAGCAACGGTTGGTGTCACTTTTGGACGAGCGTTCCACAAAAACAGCATCAAAACACAACCTGTCAGTGAAAACCCGATCATGCTCGGTCCCCAAGAGCCCCAGCCAAAATGATCCAGCATCTAACCCATCCCAACCCCCACGACAGAGCCGGCGAGATATTGCATCCCATCAAAGAGCCCCGCGGCCGTTGCAGCCGCCTTCTTACCGCCGAAGTCCATCGAAGCCGTCCCCGATAGCATCGAGTGAACCATGCTGATCCCAAACGAATTCATCACGAATGCGATCGCCACGGCCGTCAAACTTGGTGCTCTCCAAACGACCAACAAACACAGCACCTGAATCAGATATCCTGTGAAGGCAACCGGCGTTCGTCGTCCCTTAAAAACCCAGTCCGAAACCGTCCCCGCGGCAAACGCGCCCGCGATCCCGGCGATCACGATCGAAACGGCATTCCGCTGAAACACTGCCGAATCCAGCGGCATGTGTTGAACTTCGATCATATAGCGAGGAAACCATTGCTCAAACCCATGGCGCACAAAACCTGTGCAAAACTCGGCTGCCGCAATCGTCAAAGTCACCGGGTTCGTGAAGATTTTTTTAATGACGTATTTTAAACCGACCGCATCTGGGTCTCCACTCGAAGCGTCTTGAACATCGAGAACGGGAAGACCGCAATCCTCCGGTGCGTCTTGCACAAAAAGATAGGTCATCCCAAACATCAGCGCGATCGCGACCGCAGGAACGAAAAACACCCACTGCCATTCGTAGCGAGCCGCAAGCCAACCGCCCACGCCCAAGATCAGCAACCGACCGCATTGGATCATCGAACCGAAAATCGCAGAAAAAACTCCACGCTCCGAAATATGAAACCAAGCCGAGTTCACCTTAATCAGCGCCAAAGCACTGTAAGATTGAAAGTACGAATTCGCCGCCCAGATGGTCGACAGGTAAACAACGAGCAGCGGTCCGCGTCCGATGAACCCCATGTAAGCGCCCATCCCGAAAAGCAGGTTGAAAAACACGGCTCCAAGCGCACCGATCAACATCGCTTTACGTCCGCCGATTCGGTCCGCAAACGGGCCATTAAAAATCGCCGAGATCCCGTAGATCGACAACGCGGCACTGACGATCGTTCCCACCTGCGTTTTGTCCCAACCGTAAGTCGTCGAGAGGGATTTGTTTGCGAGCGAGAGATTGTATCGCCCCATGTACATCACCGAATAGGTGAAGCCTAAGGTCAGCCAATTGAGCGCACGTCGGTGGCGAAACTCGCGTGTGTATTTTACAGGCGGCATAAAATCTCCTCAAATTTATTAAATTTCGACAATGCGAATTTGTGCAGTAGGGCCCCTATAAACGGTAAAAGCACGTTTGCCCTTGAGTAACGCGATCAACTCATTGCCAATCAATCGAGCGGACTCTTCGCTCAAAATCCCAGCTCTCACAATATCTTCTGGCGTATCGATCTGCCCGCGGAGCAACGGTAACAATTGCGCGGTCGTCATCAGATGTTTCGCCGCAATCTTGTGCTGATCCGCAAGGATGCCCACGTAGCACTTGAGCAAATCCAAAACCTGCGACTCTTCCGCAGTCGGGATCTCAGGTCTTGGCATCCGAGAGATCGTCAAACCCTCAATCTGGTTCGAACGTTCGATCGCCTCGAGAATCGCTTCACCGCTGTTTTTCAGCTCGCCCTTGTTCAAGCCGCGAAATGCACTCAAATGAGCGAGATCTTTGGGTCGGACATTCGCAAGATCAACGAGAACTGCATCATCGGCTACCCAACGTCTCGGCATATTCAGCTGGCGGACGCGGCCTTCGCGCCATTTCACGAGTTCGACCAAAGCGGCATAGCCGCGTTTATCGAGCCGACCACCGCGCGCGAGTTTCTCCGCGAGGCTTGCAAGATCGGTATCGTAGAGCGAACGCTCTTCCCATTTCGCGGAGAGCTCAAGCGCCCATTGTTTGCGGCCCAAACGGTCCGCATCGGCAAGAAGAGTCGTTCCCAATTTGACGAGATGCTCGACGTCGGCGTGAGCGTATTCTAAAAGTTGTTCCGGCAACGGGCGCACCGACCAGTTCGTGCGTGCATGGCCCTTTTTGATCTCGACGTTCAAAACTTGCTTGAGAAGTTTACCTAGCCCGATGCCATCGCCCATCCCACAGAGCGAAGCCACCACGGCGGTGTCCACGATCGGCGTCGCGAGAATCCCGAAGCTCGAAAAAAGACACTCTTCGTCTCCTTGAGCAGCGTGAACGACCTTGAGAATTTTTTTATTCTGAAAAATATCGAGCAAGGGTTGGATGCCCGAGTCAAACCCGCCGGTTGGTCCTGGGCGAAAGCCCTTTTTGAAAATCTGTGCATCGACCAACCAACTCTCGTCGGAGGTCGCTACCTGGATAATTTCGACAATCGGATAAAAGGTCGTTTCACGGATGAACTCCGTGTCAAAAGCAATGATCTCATGCTTGCTCAGCTCTTCAGCCAACACCGCAATATCAGCTTGTGTGGCGATCAAATTCGGGTGAGTTTTCAATGTCGCGACCCCGGCCTTCCGGGAACCGGAATACCGTGTCAATGCTGCACGGGCAAGGGAAAACTACCTCACCGTCAAGTAGCGGCTAAGCGGCTTGTTGGGAACTCTTCGCCACCTGATCCAGTACGAAGATCCGAACGCGAACCTTGCTACTGGGACCGGCGAGGAAAAAATCCGTCCGCTCTTTATCGGATTGGAACAATTTAAGTGCATATTCTGCAATGATCTTAGCGGCTTCGGCTTCATTGCGTTGATATTGCTCGATGCGAATTTTGGATTTCAGCCATTGAACGCCATGCTCCCGGATCTCAGTGCGAACGAAGGGCTGAGAGAGCAGGTCCTCGACGTAGTCGGCGAACTCGCTGTCTTCCTTGTTCTGCAGCTCTCGAACTTCGTAGACCTTTTGGAGAGGGTCGCCGTCGCCTTGAGCAATGTGACCTTCAAAAAGTCGGATCTCTCGGTCATCCGAAAGGATCTCCACCAAGGATGGTGCCTCTTTTTCAAACTTCACGACCAGGGCTAGCATAGCTGTTTTCATTCGGTCCTCTTCTCAACAGTGGTCAGCCGTGTATGCCGCTTTCCACTGCGTGGTGTTGCGCCCAATACTCTTTTCGGACCTTTCAATCGTTCAGGTAAGTCGGTTAACAATATGCAGTCGGGCTCGACACTGAAAACAAAGTCGACAGAAGTGTCGAAACTATCGACAGCGCTTGCGCTTTGCGATACAGCCTAAAACACGATTCATATGAGTATATTAGAGGCTCAACTGCAAAAAGAAGTGACACGTCGACGCACCTTCGCGATCATCTCGCATCCGGATGCTGGGAAAACTACGCTCACCGAAAAACTTTTACTGTATGGCGGCGCAATTCACTTGGCGGGTGCCGTCCGGGCCAAAGCGAACCAACGCAACACGACATCGGACTGGATGGAGATCGAAAAGCAGCGCGGCATCTCGATTAGCTCAAGCGTCCTACAATTCGAATACAATGGTTATCAGATTAACCTACTCGACACCCCGGGCCACAAAGACTTCTCCGAAGACACCTACCGTACATTGACCGCCGCAGACGCCGCTGTGATGTTGATCGACGCTGCAAAAGGTGTGGAACCGCAAACTCGTAAGCTATTCGAAGTGTGTCGCATGCGCGGGATCCCGATTTTTACTTTCATGAACAAGCTGGATTGCCCTTCGCGCGAACCCTTGGACCTGATGGACGAACTCGAAAAAGTGCTCGGCATTCGCTCTTGCCCGATGACCTGGCCGATCGGATTGGGTGATCGGTTTCGCGGCGTTTACGACCGAGGTTCCAGCGAAGTTTTGTTCTATCAGACCGAAGGGGAAGCCAATGTAAAAGGCCGCCTGGCGCCCAAAAAAGTGACAGGGATGGATGACCCGATTTTCGCAGAGTTGATGGGCAAGGGTGATCTTGAAGAAGGTCGATTGTTGCACGATCAGCTCAAAGCCGAACTGGAGCTGGTTGAAATCGCCGGCGACCAATTCGATCTCGAACGCGTTTTGAGTGGTCAGTTGACGCCCGTGTTTTTCGGCAGCGCCATGAATAACTTCGGTGTGCAAAGATTTTTAGATCGTTTCATCGATATTGCGCCCAAGCCGATGGCTCGCGAAACCAGCGAAGGCCCCGTCGAACCGACGGACGAACGTTTCTCTGGATTCATCTTCAAGATCCAAGCGAATATGGATCCCGCGCATCGCGACCGTGTTGCATTCATGCGCGTGTGCTCCGGCAAGTTCACTCGCAATATGTCTGCGCGCCACTCGCGGTTGGGCAAGGATTTCAAATTGTCTAAGCCCCTGCACTTTTTCGCACAAGAACGTGTCGTGATCGAAGAAGCCTGGCCTGGCGATATCGTGGGACTCCTCGATACTTCCGGCGATCTTCGCATCGGCGACACGCTTTGTGAAAAGGGCAAATTCGAATACGCCGGCGTTCCACGATTCTCGCCTGAGCATTTCGCCAGTGTACAGATTCTCGACCCGATGAAGCGCAAGCAACTCAAAAAGGGCCTCGACCAACTCTCCGAAGAGGGCGTCGTACAGGTGTACAAACAGCGCGGATTCGGCGACAAAGATCCTGTTCTGGGCGCCGTCGGCGCGCTCCAGTTCGAAGTCCTACAGTTTCGGCTCAAGGCCGAGTACAACGTCGACGTCAAAGTCGAGCGCATGGGATACCTCCACGCCCGTTGGGTGGAAGGACCGAACTTCGACCCCGACTTCTTCGAACGCCGCGAAGACAGCCGCTGCCTAGAAGACCGCGACGGCCTACCCGTCTTGCTCTTTAAGAGCGATTGGTCGCTCCGCTGGGCGGAAGAGAACTATAAGAATTTGAAGTTCCTAAAAACCGCGCCACAAATCACTGGGACGGAATAGTTCTCACACACATCCAATCCTTGCGACGTTTCTTGCAGATCGCGAAGCGGGTACGCGCTCCTGCGTAGTTTTGAGAGGAAAGAGGGAGCGGGAACTCTCAACGAGGGGGCTGTGGGTTTTGGGGTGGTCGCGAAAGGCAGTGGTGGTGCGAGGAAAGTACGCGAACTATTTTTCTCCAGGTTTTATTTGACTGGTTTTCGGCGATGCCAAATGAATATCGATCACCACAGTGCGCATTTATGCTTTAAATGCGTGAGCTTTCGATTTAATCGAATTTGTCCGTGGCGATTAAATTTTTTTCATCTCGGCCTTCGTTTGTTCAATAGCGGCACGGCCAGAGGGGTGAGTCTTTCGAGTGTTGCGACACTCCAGCAGTTCTTCCGCGCTGAAAAAATGGAGAGGCATTACGCACTCGATACGCAGTCTGCGTGCTAATCCAACTGCCAAGTCAGACGAAAGAGAGTCACCGCCGGCAGCCACAATCCAGCAACACGTCCCACAGCCTGAGCGGTGTTCAGTTGTAGGAGGCTCGAGTTGTTGGAATTAGTCCCGTTCGTTGAGTTGACCAAGTAGACAGATCCCCAGTTGAAAAGCGGTACTCGCACGCCAACATCAAATCCCCAGATGAGGTGGTCCGACAAAGCGATATTGTACCCCACCGACGGCGTATAATAGAGCGCCGTGAGACTAAACGTCGCCGAAGTCAACACCGTTTGGCCGTTGATTTGATAGTTCGCCAACGCCGCGGCACTCGTCGTAAACGAGATATTGCCGTAGCCAAAGGCTGCACTAAAATATAAGGGGAACTTGAACGGCAGATAGCGAGCGCCGAGTTCAACGTTTCCTAAAAACAGTTGCTCCGTACCACTCGCCACCGAAAACTGAAACCACCCCAGTTCTGTAAAATAACGTAACTGACTGCCCTGGCAAAAAAACAGATCCGCATCTCCGCAATAGGCTTCGGCCCCGACTCCTGTTAATTGCGGAACGCCAATATCCAATTGCGGAGCCCAGTGAAACTCCTCGATCGCATTCGCACGGCGATCTGCGAGCGCGACCAACGCGAGTCCGCAAAGGAAAAAAAATCGGCTTATTTGAGATAAATATGATTTGTAATGATCCACAAATACTCAGTATCCGCTTCATCGGAAAAAGGGCCTAAATAAGGCCGCAAATGTTTTGGGACAATCGAAATCTCCGCTCGGTAAACCCCCGCTGTCGTCGTCGTATAATTTAGATCCGAATTCTGAGAAGTCGCGACCACTGTGTCGGTCCCGTCCGCGTTCGCTTGCTTGAGGCGTAAATTCACAACCGGAGTTTCACTCCCTTGAGGCGAGCTAGAATGCAACGTAGGCGCCTTCACCGTGATCACCGCACTCGCACCCGAAAGTGTACCCGAATCCCCCACTCCCACCACCGTCGCCCCCCCGATCGTCGCATAATAATCAAAACTCACGGGTGTACCGAATCCTTCAAAAACCACCCAGCTATGACCTTTGCGAATCGCAGTTTTCACATCGGCGGGATCGAGCGTCGCCGTCAAAACGTGATTAGACATCATCCGCATAATTCGTCGATGAGCATCGAGGCGCTCGCCGTCGTCGGCAATCTCGGGGAACGCATTTTCATGCGAATCCGTCCCACCCAGTCCCGTGACCGAGTAACCAGAGGTGACGAGTTGGTTCCACAAGGTGTTGTAGACGGGGTAAACTTGAATAAAATTCATGAACGCGAAATCCGCGTTGAGTTGTCCGTAGGGATCAACCAAATAGGTCAAAATCCCGGGAATATTCAGAAACGGTGGATAATTAATCGATAACCGAATTTTCGGATCCACGTTGGCGTGAAAATTATAAATCTCAATCGCATCCGGACCTGTCGCCTTGATATCCGCTAAAAGCCGCTGCTCGGTATGTGGGATCACAACAATCGCATCCACTGCCTCGAGCTGACTCACAACAGTACCAGCGACAATGGTCGCCGTAGCTTCCGTATAGAGTGCGTCTCGCTTGGCGGAGTCAGTATCGAGATGTTGATTCATCCCGAGCGCCATCAAATCAATATCCTCATATCCTACCAAAATTTTCGGAGTCGCACCGTTTGCGCAACTGCCGACCTGATTGTAATAAGGATTGCCGTTCAACATGACGGTCGTGTCGCTCACTCCATCCGAAAGCACGAGATCCTTAAATTCGTTATAGGCCATATTGCTCGGGTGATCGGTCATGAAAGCCAGGTCCACCCGGTTCTGGCAAATCGCATACTTCAAATGAGGAAGACAATTCGGTTCCGTCTGATCTGGAAAAGGATGGTTGTCACAAGCATCATACGAATACGGTGAATGCGCATGCGTGATCACCCGTGCGATTCGGTTCGACCGAGGAGAGCCGAGTGTTCCAGAATCGGGTAACGAATTGTCATAGTTCGACGACGAAGACGACAAAGAGCACGACGAGGCACCGAAAATCAAAGCCGCGCCAAAAATGAGGGCTGACCTGACTTTGCTGGCGCCTAGTCTGGTCATGATACTCTCGCCTCGGCTGACGCCTAGTCTGGTCATGAGGCATTATTCCGCCATCCCGAGTCATAAAGCAAGCTCGACATTTTATTGGCGGTTCGAGGCAACCGCACATAACATCTGACAAATCCTCTGGAAATTACCGGTCATTCTAAAAGATAATGGACGTCACCTAACATGAAGCTCCGCTCACTGCGTCCGATCAAGATCGACTTTTACCTTTTCCAAGAATTGCTCTCGCCGTTCTTGGGTGCATGCGGATTTTTCTTTTTCATCTTCTTCGTTTTGCAGGTGTTTCGCCTCGCTAATTTCGTCATCGTGCACCAGATCCCCATCGGGATCGTCCTAAAAATTGCGATCTTTTTGCTGATTGGTTTTGCGAACTTCGTGTTTCCAACGGCGTTCCTCTCGGGTGTGATCGTGGCCTTTGGCCGCTTGTCGACGGAGTCGGAGATTATCGCGCTCAAATCCATGGGCGTGAGTCTTTTTCGGATCACGCGACCTGCCCTCGTTCTAGCCACCATGCTGGCGATAGTTTCACTCGCCATGAATATGGTGATTGCGCCTTGGGGAGAACGCTCGATGGCCCAACTTCTCTACGGTGCGGGCACGGCAAAATCGATCCCGCTCATTCAAGCAGGGTCGTTTATTCATGATTTTTACGACCTGATTTTTTACGCAGAAGAGGTCGATCAAACTACGGGTGGATTAAAACGTGTGTTCCTCTATGATGCTCGCCAACCTGGCAGCCCATCGGTGATCGTCGCGCCTGAAGGACGGATGCAAGCCGTGGCAACCAAAGATCTGCTTTCGCGCCGAATTCTCCTGCGCCTACAAAACGGCACCATCGATAAAATCACGGACGACACCAATAGCGCCGAGCGAGTGATGTTCAAGGAGTATAAACTTTTCCTGTCAGCCGAGACGCCCGAGTTCATCTTGCCCGGCGATACTCCCCGATTCGACTCGTACCAAACTGTGCTCGCGAAGATCGCAAGCGCTGAGAAAAACTCCATTGGCTACTACGACTATATGGTCGAGCTGTGGAAACGAATTTCACTATCGCTCTCGCCTTTTGTTTTCGTGTTCCTCGGCATTGGACTTGGAACTCAACGCCAACGATCGGCCGGATCAGCGGGCATTCTCATGACTTTAGTGGTGGCTATTCTTTATTGGGTCCTAATTTTGTGGGGCAATTCACTCACTTTTAGCGGAACTCTCCCGGCCCCTCTCGCTATGGAAATCCCAAACATCGCAGTGGGGATCATCGCAATCTACTTCTTCAGGCGAGCAGCGCGCTGATCTCAAACTGAGTGACTTCTTCGCCACGATACCAAATCGTCGCCTGAAAAGGCTTACGTGCGATCACATAAGGGATAAAATGCCGATCTCCAGCCCAAAGATTGAGCGAGAGCAACTCGCTCGTCGGCACCCAATGAAGATCACCCTCGGGCCCGCGCGGCCAGACGTTCTTCACTTGAGCTGGTGCCACCTTCGCAGCATAAACCCAAACGACCCAATCTTCGTTCTTATGAGCCTTGAAACACGGAAACTGAATCACCCCGAGCGGGATAAACTGAGCCGCCTCCAAATCTAAGCCAGACTCTTCGAGCAATTCTCGGCGAGCGGCCTGCAAAGGAGACTCGTCCTGCTCTAACTTGCCGCCAAGCCCGTTCCATTTGCCTTCGTGATAATCACCCTCTCGTCCGTTACGATGAAGCATGAGCGTGCGCTCACCTTCGCTCCCACTCACGAACGGATAGATTAAAACCGCGGGGATGATCTTGCGATCACCCGTTTCAAATGGATTTGATCCCATAAGCGAAATGCGACTACTCGCCAGCAGTGTACATGCTATCGATCACGGAACGATAGTTGGACTCAATCACAGCCCGCTTCATCTTCAACGTCGGAGTCATTTCGCCTTGCTCAACGGAGAACTCTTTTGCCAAGACCGTAAAACGTTTGATTTGCTCATAACCGGCGAGCTCACCGTTGACTTGATCCACTTGTTTTTTCACTTCGGCAACGACTTCGGGAGCTTTTACAATCGCGCCGTTGATGGAGCTCTCTTTAAGTCCCGCAAGTGCAGCTTCTGACAACGTGATGAGAGCAGAAAAATATTTTCGCCCGTCCCCCACCATGCAAACTTGGCTGATGATCGGTGCGACTTTGAGTTTTTCTTCAATCGGAACCGGTGCGGTCATCTTGCCGCCGGAAGTTTTCATAATTTCTTTTTTGCGTCCGCGAATCCGAATCAGACCCTCTTCAGTCAAGACGCCCAGATCCCCCGTGTGCAACCAACCTTCACTATCAAAAGTGGCCGCCGTCGCCGCCTCATCTTTGAAGTAACCTTTGAAAATATGACGTCCACGCGTACAGATCTCACCATCTTCAGCGACTTTCACTTCTAGACCTGGAACGGGGCGACCGACGGTACCCGCCATCTCGACTTTAGGCTCAGTCATGCACACCACGCCTGTGGACTCCGTCTGACCGTAATCCTCGAGGATCTCCAGCCCAAGTACGCGAAACCATTTTGACACGTGAGCCGGCAGTGCAGCAGCTCCGGAAGCCAACATCTGCGCTTTGCCAAGGCCCATAGCTTTTCGAACTTTTTGCAATACCAGCCGGTCAGCGATCCGATTTTGGATCAGATCCAGCGGACTCGGGGTTTTGCCCGCATAGCGAGCCTCGGCTACCCGCCGACCCGTCTCGAGAGCCCAGGTCGCCAACCGCTTCATCACCGGAGAACTGGTGTCGATTTTAGTGAGAACGCCTTCCATCATCTTTTCCCAAAGACGTGGGACAGAGAGAAGCAAAGTCGGTTCTACTTCGGGGAGTTCTTTTGAAACATTGTCAAATTTGGAAGCGAAGCTCACCGTATACCGCTGAGTAATCGAAACCCCGATACTTTGGAGCTGCTCAGCGATATGACAAAGAGGCAGGAACGAGAACAAAGTCCCGCGCCCCATGGGGAGTTTCCAATAATCGATAATTTTGTCGCACGTAAAAGCAAGATTGTCCTGCGAAAGCAACGCCCCCTTAGGAGTACCCGTCGTACCGGACGTGTAGATCATGAACGCAGGCGCATCGGGATCGACCTGGTCGAGATAACTTTTGTGTGATTTTACGCCCTTTTTAGCGGCTAACTTGCGTCCTTCTTCAAGAGCATCGGCAAAACTGACGGCAAGTGGTGAAAACGAAGTGTCCCCATCAAAGGACAAAATGAGCTTCAACCTTTTGGGGATCGAAGACGCGACCTTAGCATAGTAGTCTTTGTTCTGAACCGAAAGCACCGTGGCTTCCGTATGCTCCAAAATATATTGGATCTCCTTGGCCGTTGAGTTCGGGTACAAACCCGCCGATTTTGCGCCAATCAGCGTGACCGCCAAGTCGGTCTGAATCCAAGAATACGTGTTACCCGACAAAATGCAGCCGGTCTCCGATTTGCTGAACCCGCGCGACTCCAAAAACAGCGCTAAATAATAAACCCGGTCATTGAACTCTTTAGCGGTGATGGTCTTCCAAACGCCGTTGTCCTTGTACTTTTGAGCGGCGGATTGAGGCTGGGCTTCGGCCCATTTCGCAAGGCGATGCAAAATAGTCGGCATATGGATGTGGTCTCCTGGGGATAGGCTAGGGCACGTCGGGATCTGTGTCCAGCAATTCTCTACAAAGGTTTTGCTTCATGCGCCGGGTCATGTTAAGCGAATGAATCGTCTTTATTTTTTGGGTTAATTTTTGGAACTTTTAGGAGATTGAAATGGCAAAAAGACTCTCAGTAAAAAACAAACTTCGCCGCCGCGACAAAGCAACCGCCTACAAAAATGGCACCGCTCCAGCACCTCACAAGGTCGCTATTGAACGCAGCAAAAAAGCAAAAGCGAAAAACGCATTCCGAATGGTCTAAAGCGTGCGTGTAGGGATCATTGATCTCGGCACGAACTCCGTTCGGTTTGATGTCAATCAGATCGGCCCCGGGAACCGCTATCGCCAATTGCACCGTGAAAAACTCATGGTGCGACTTGGCCAGGGTGTGTTTCTCAATGGCAAACTCGATAACAATGCAATCCAGCGAACCCTGGAGGCCTTCACCAGCTTCCAGAGAACGGCGCGCGAACTTTCGGT
>Ga0206856_10162_pt1 | contig 23188 bp, 21 predicted proteins | sample Alteio_BWOrgCont_48_FD_152630 | JGI IMG/M metagenome (GOLD analysis project Ga0206856, IMG submission 152630) | Enriched cells from forest soil in Barre Woods Harvard Forest LTER site, Petersham, Massachusetts, United States -... | ecosystem: Environmental > Terrestrial > Soil > Temperate forest >...
ATTGGGACACTCAAATGGGTGTGCAGAGTTAGCGCCAAACCACCCACCGCCGTTCGTACCCAAATGCTTAATAGCTATCATAGCTGCAGCAGGACCACGCGAAACTTGTGTAGTGTCTCCCTGCATTGTAATAATTGTATCCTTGCCCTTATAACTCGCAGGCGTACCATTAAAAGCAAGTATGATTGCAATAAGTATTACCCCGGGCAAAAGAAAGCGAGTAATGCTTTTTACAAAGTAATCCCAAAAATTACCAAGGGTTGTTACACTCTTTTCTTTCAATCCTTTATAAACTACCATCATGGCTGCAATGGCTGATGCAGCACTCATAAAGTGCAGGAACATCAAAACAAATAATTGAGTAAAATAGGTTACTCCCGTTTCCCCGCTATAATCCTGAACATTACAGTTTACCAAAAAACTAATTGCAGTATTAAATGCCAGATCAGGTGTTTGCCCCGGGTTATGGTCAGGATTTAATGGTAATTTATCTTGTAACAAAAGGGCGAAGAAGGCATATACCAACCACAGAGAGCTTATGGTAAGCATGGCCTTCATCTGTTCTTTCCAGTTCATTTCCTCAGTAGGATTAATACCAGAAAGACGGAAAATTAAGCGCTCGAGTGGCTTAAGGAAATCTGTCCATACTTTTTCCCCCGCAAATACTTTAGCAATATACCTTCCTATAGGAACTGCCAGTAATAAGGTGATGCCGTATGTAACTATAATGCCAGTAACTTCTGTAGTCATGCTTCAATAAAATATTGAGTTTTTCTTTAAAATTTTTCCGGTTTAATAAGTGCGTAAACCAGGTAACAGAACACAGCAATGCATAAAATAAATAGTACCGTCATGGTTTTATATTTTTTCGAAAAAGTCAATTGATTTGAATAGTGACCACATTCCAACAAGGCAGCCTAGGAAAAGTACAAGTGTCATCATGGTATTTGTTTTATGGAAGGATTAATTGAATGAGAGAATAAATAATTTACCTTATACATCTTGTCGCTTGAAGAATATGCAGACAATGGCTCCCCACCGGCAAATTCTCTGTCAAGCATATCATGGAATTTTATGTTATCCGGGTAGGCTCTTTTAAGATTTAGTATGGTGAGCGGGAGAATATCTGAATTAGTGGTTTTGCTGAAAAAATAGGTAAGAGCTAAGTGACTGAATTTTTTATCTGGAGAAGAAACGTTTACAAAAGACTTGTAAATAACAATGCCTTTATTTTCCAATATGCGGAATTCTTCATCATGGCTTTTATAAAACCTGTAATCCTCGTTCTTGCAAGTATGATAACCGTAGATGCTGTCTTTGTTCAACCTGGTCTTTGTTCCGTTGGTAATAACGTCTACATACTTGCCTGCAAAAAAATCATGAAGTTTTATTTTCCCTGACGATTTGCAATTGAATGCCAGTGAGATTTTACTATTTCTAAAGTCCGAGGAATTCATATAGATTCCGCAGGTTTCCGAGTCTCTGTTCCTATCTCCGTTTTGCGCCAAAAGACAAGTAAACAGGTTAGAATAAAATACCACTAAAAAAGAAATTATTGTTTTCATTCTGATTCTTATGTTTGACAAAGATGCATTCCGCACTTCCCTAAACCGATGAGTTACCTCACTATGTTTCATGACACTTATCATTCTCATGACTAACTGATACACAAACGGCATGCCAAACCAATAGACCTTAAACAATAAATCCTGTAATTAATTGATTAACAATAATTTACGTATTTTATTACTAAATAGGATACGAATGCGTGCCAACAAAAAAACCTTCCATTTTGGAAGGCTTTTTTCATTTCGGTAGGGTGGACTACAACTTCTTTCTGAGAAATTCAAATACCAGATTTCCAATGACACCTGTTACAATAGCGATAAGAAAATTGGTTGGAGTAAAGATGTCATTCAAGGCCCAGAGAAAAGTTTTTCCGGCAGCATTGTTTGTCCTGCTATATTCCCCCATTAATAAATTGGAATAAAAGAGGAATACGATAAAGCTAACCTCTATGATTGCCCTTAAAGTACCAGTGCGGAAAGTGTTTTTAGGTTTGGTATCCATGTTACTTAATTTTATATTCATCCAATTTACGGTACAGGGTTGTTAACCCAATGCCAAGCAAATGTGCGGCTTCAGTTTTATTTCCCTTAGTGTGAGACAGTGTTTTCATAATGTGCTCTTTCTCCATGGCTGCCAGGTTAAATGAAGATGCAGACGCTTTGCCCGAAGTGTTATTTTTAATCTCGTATGGCAGATCCTCGATAGTAAGAGTGGCATTATCAGATAGAAGAGCGATCCGTTCCATTGTGTTTTTTAGTTCTCGTACATTACCCTTCCAGCTATAAGCTTTTAGCTTTTCAATAAACTCATTGCTCATTTTAGCAGCTGGCTTGTTCACTTTTGTAAAAAAGAGTTTTAAAAAGTGTTCAGCCATTGCCTGAATATCTTTTGGTCTGTCTCGTAATGTTGGCAAAGAAAGTGGAAAAACCGCAAGCCGATAATAAAGGTCTTGTCGAAATGTTCCGTTTGAAGCTTCTTTCTGAAGATCTCGGTTGGTGGCAGCAATAACCCTAACATCTATTTTAGTTGATTTACTATCACCTACTTTTATAAACTCATTTGTTTCGAGTACTCTCAGTAGTTTTGATTGTAACTCAATTCCCATATCACCTATTTCATCCAAAAAGATCGTCCCTCCATTGGCTTCTTCAAATAGTCCTTTAGTATCTCTCCCAGCATCTGTATAGGCTCCTGCTTTATGGCCGAATAATTCATTCTCAAGAAGCCCTTGATTGAATGCGCTGCAGTTTATAGCGATAAATGGGTTTAACTTGCGAGAACCTGCGTTATGTATGGCTTGCGCAAATACTTCTTTGCCTGTTCCGGTTTCTCCTAAAAGCAGTACGGTAGTATCCGTTTGGGCAACTTTTTTTGCAAGCTCAATGGCTTCTTTTATTTGCTTCGATTCCCCAATAATATTATCAAAGGAATATTTCCTCTCTATCTTTTCTTCAAGCCCAAGTATCCTCTTTTGTAGCAAGGACTTATCCATGGCTCTTGCAAGCAGGGGAATGATCTTGTCATTATCATCGCCTTTTACTATATAATCAAAAGCCCCATTCTTTATTGCCTTCACACCATCCGCAATGGTACCGTATGCAGTTATGACAATAATCTCGATTTGGGGATAAAGAGATTTTATTTTCCTGGTAAGTTCAACACCATTCCCATCAGGAAGTTTTACATCTGTTACAACCAGATCTATTTCTTCTTTTTCAAGCTTTTTTAATCCCTCTTTTACATTAGCCGCTTCCGAAACATGATAGTCCTCTAATCCTATTATACGAGATAACAACGAGCGCAATTTCTCTTCGTCATCTATAATTAGTATATTACCTTTCATCTGTCAGGCTCTAATTTGAAAACGTAAAGATATGGAATGGAAATGGTACTACTGAATAATACGCCCTGATTGTCTTCAGCCATGCGAATTGACTACTTAACAATTTTTAACTTTTGTTTTGTCGGGGTGGGCAGATTCGAACTGCCGGCCTCCACGTCCCGAACGTGGCGCGCTAACCAGGCTGCGCTACACCCCGCTGTTTCAAGAGCTGAAAGCCCTTTGCACGGATGAAACTTTACAAAATGTTGCCAAAAGTATTAAATTTGTGTAACCCAATAAAACAGTATGCCGAAAACAAAACTTTTTACTCTTTGCTTTTTCATATTCATCATCATTTCTATAAGCGCTTATGCCTCTGCTCCCAAGCATAAAATATCCTTTAATATAAAAGGTCTCCAAAATACTTTATGTTTTATGGGATGCCATTATGGCGATAAGGACTATATTCAGGATACTGCTAAGGTAGATGACAAGGGTAACTTCGAATTCTCAGGCGATAAAGAGTTGGATGGTGGAATTTATTTTATCATGTTAAAGAGCAGAAAGTACTTTGAATTTATTGTTGATAAGGAACAGAAATTTTCCATACATGTTACAGATACTAATGATTTTGTGGGCGCAGTTAAGGTAACAGGCTCGGACGAAAATGCTTTTTTTTATGCGTATTTAAATTATGTGACACAACAACATGCTGTAATAGAGAAGTATCAAAAAGATAATAACCAGTCGCAAATAGATACAGTAAACGAGAAGGTTAAAAGGTATAAAGAGGATTTTGAGAAAAAGCATCCTGATATGTTCTTGTCAAAAGTATTTAAGGCTGCGGAAGATCCTGTAATACCTTCTTCTCCTAAATTGGCTAATGGAAAAGTAGATTCCACTTTCCCGTTTCGCTATTACAAAAGTCACTTTTTAGATGATGTAGATTTTTCAGATGGAAGGCTCGTGCGGTCTCCTGTGCTCCATCCCCGTATAAAAGATTATTTAACCAGGCTTACGGTGCAGCAACCTGATTCTATTATAGTTGCGGCCGATTACCTGGTGGCCAAAGCAAAAGCTAACAAAGAAATGTTCAAGTATATTGTGGCCTATATTACCAGCGCTTACGAAGCATCTAATATCATGGGTATGGATAAGGTGTTTGTACATATGGTAAAGAAATATTATACCCCCGATCTTGCTTATTGGGTATCTGCCTCGCAAATGGAACGAATACAGGAAAGGGCTACCCAGCTCGATCCTATTCTTGTGGGTAAATATGTTCCGGAACTTGTATTGCCCGATACTTCAAATATTATGAGGGCTTTAGATTCTGTTAAGGCCCGCTATACCATTCTTTACTTTTGGGACTACGATTGCGGATTTTGCCAAAAAGAAACACCCAAGCTCATTAAATGGTATGATTCTGTTAAAGATGAAGGCATAGAAGTATACGCGGTAGAGACCAATGAAGCCAATATTAATAAGTGGAAAGAGTATGTACGTGAGCATAAACTCGACTGGATAAATGTAGCAGATGTCTTTCGTACAAGCAATATGCATCAGCAATTCGATATTACTTCTACCCCGGTTATTTTCGTGCTGGATGAGTTTAAAACCATAATTGCAAAGAAGATAGATATGGAGGATATTAACAAGATCATTAAAAACGATATGCAAAAACACCAGACCAAATAAATGAAGACAAAAACGATTATATCATCTATATGCATTGGCCTACTTTTTACGGTTAATGCCTGGGCGGGAGGGAACAGCCACAAAATATCTTTTACCGTTAAGGGCTGGGAGAATAAAGTATGTTACATGGGGTTTTATTATGGCGAAAGCCCTTATATAAGCCTTAATAAGCAAGGGAAGAAGGATTCTGTGGCCGTCGACGCCAAGGGTAACTTTAAATTTGAAGGAGATACTGTTCTGCCCGGAGGAGTATACTTTGCCATTACCAAAGATAACAAGCAAAGGCTGGAATTCATTATAGATAAAGAACAGAATTTCAGTATTGAGGCTGATACGTCTGATATCATTGGTTCTGCAAAGATCAAAGGATCGGAGGAAAATACCATCTTTTATGATTACCAGAAGTACCTTATACAACAGCATAAAGCGGATGATAAGTTTAAAATTGAGAAGAATAAAGTAATGGCTGATAGTATTGGTCGCGAAGTAAAAAGATATTGCGACAATATTGTTAAGAAACATCCGGAAATGCTTTTGGCGAAACTATTGCTCGCCGCCCAGGAAATTGTGATCCCACCCACCCCTAAACTGGCCAATGGCAGGCCCGATTCTAACTTCGCGTATCGCTATTATAAGGTGCATTATTTTGATAATGTAGATTTGACGGATGGCAGATTGATACGTTCGCCTGTACTCTTTACTCATATTAAGTTTTACCTGAATAAGCTTACTATGCAGGATCCCGATTCTATTATTGGCGCAGCAGATTACCTGATAGAGAAAGCCCGCCCCAGTAAAGATATGTTCCGGTTTATTGTAGGCTATATAACCAATACTTACGAAACTTCTGAAATTATGGGCATGGATAAGGTATTTGTGCACATGGCTAAGAAGTATTACACCCCCGACCAGGCCTTTTGGGTAAGCGCATCACAAATGGAACGCATACAGGAAAGAGCCAGCCAGCTTGATCCCATTTTAATAGGTAAGCGCGCCCCTTCGCTTACGTTACCCGATTCGGAAAATGTAATGCGTACTATGGATTCTATAAAAGCTAACTATACCATTCTCTACTTTTGGGATTACGACTGTGGCCATTGCCAAAAAGAAACTCCCAAACTTGTTAAGTGGTACGACTCTATTAAAGGCGAAGGCATAGAGGTATATGCTATAGAAGATAACGAGAAGGAATTAAGAAAATGGAAGGACTACGTTATCAAAAATAAACTGGACTGGATAAACGTTTCAGATATATTCAACACAAGTAACTTTCGTCACGAATATGATATTATAACCACTCCTACAGTTTATGTGCTCGATGAAAACAAAAACATCATTGCCAAAAAGATAAATGTAGAGGATCTTAATAAAATTATCAAGCACGACAGAGAAAAAAGGGATAACTCTGACAGGTAATATCCAACTCTTTCAAATCTCTTTTTAACAATAACGGCGGTTTTTTATCTCATGCTTTCGGCACGAAAGTTCCTACAAGGGACTCAACGGCTAATGCGGGTTTTCATAAAAAATCATTCGCCATAAAAATTTAAACGCTTCCAATAAAATGATCTATTTAAAAAGGTGAATGGAATCGTTATAACCCCTTTATAATTAGGTATTTTGAAATAGCTAATAAGGTGATCTGGAAGAAGCCCTGAAATCCACCCCAATTTTAGGATTATGTCAAGATTATTCGTAAATTTGTGTGTTAATAAAATTGTTGCAGAAGATTAGATAGCCAATTAGTTTATGCAGCAAGGGAATGAATAAAAATTAATACACTCATTATCAGCATGTTGTAAAATATATTAAATTATTTTTTAAAACCGAACCAACCACTTTTGTAAAGCATACATCTATATACTTGAAAGCACATTAAAGACATTAAATCAAATATCCCTTTTATTAAACAAATTATGAGAAAGATACTTACTAAACTAACGATCCTTGTTCTTTTAGCCTTTTCTGTTATTAACGCTTGGGGACAAAGTCCATGTACATCTACAAGGGATCCTTGGATAACAAGAGGGACCGCTTCTGGTGATCTCAATCAGTTGGTTCCTTTTCTTGGTTCGGGTGGACCTACAAACTATTACAGAAATGATGATGCCCATACTGCAGTAATAACACTTCCTTTCCATTTTTGTTTTTATGGCACTTCATATAATAGTATTGTTATTGATAATAACGGATATATAACTTTTCCTGCATCGAATAGTATAGTTACTTCTAGCGCCTCTTACACCCCAGTATCTTTCCCGATAAGCGGGCCAAATATGATTGCTCCTTTTTGGGCGGATGTTTATACTACCACAAGTACTTCGAGTTACGCAATGAATACAGTTTGGTACATAATTACTCCCCATTATGTGGCTGTGCAGTGGGATAGTGTAGGTTATTATGATAACCAACATAATTATTATAATTCCTTTCAATGTATAATAAGCGATGGTACAAGCCCTATTATTCCTAACGGAAATAATATTGACTTCGCATATAAAGAAATGGAATGGTGTGAGGGTCAAGTTACACAACCCAATGGTAGTGGTTTTGGCGGAACCAACCCTGCAACCGTAGGTTTAAATGATGCCAATGGCACCAATTATATACAAGTTGGCAGATTTGATAACCCATCCAATATTTATGTTGGACCGAATCCCGGCACATCATCTGCTGATGGTATTTATTGGCTTAATGGCCAGGAATTTATGTTTAACACCTGTACCAATGAGGCTCCTCCTATCGTAGGCTATGTTACCCCTTGCGATACATTCAGAGTTTGTCAAAACGATTCATTATTTGTTCATTTGGCCATTTGGTCGCCCATTCCGGGACAAATTGTGCACTCAGCATTAAACGCTCCAGTCCCTCCAAATACCTCGATTACGTATAATGTACCGGGTAACAGAGATTCTCTAATAATAAGGGTTATAGGTAGCGCTTCAACTTTAGGATACCATATTGTTTATTTTTATGGGTTTGATAACCATAGCCCCAGTAGCGATACTACATTTTCATCCTTTGTAGTAGATGTGCTCTCTTCTCCGCCGCCTATTACCGTTACAGCTTCACCGGATACTATTTGCCCTAATGGCAATTCCATGCTTACCGCTTCCGGAGCGAACAGTTATGTTTGGAGCACCGGCAATACATATGCATCTTTTGTTGTAACACCTAGTTCAACTCAAACTTATACTGTTACGGCTAATACCGGATGTGGTACAACAACTAAAACTATACAAGTGGTTGTGGGTACAAACCCAGTTATAACAGTTACTCCGCCCAATCCGTCAACATGTCCTGGTGATTCAGTGCAATTATTTGCCAGCGGAGCGGCAACCTATGTATGGACTTCATTTGGCGGCAGTCCGCTTAGTTGCGACAGTTGCCCTGATCCATGGGCTCAAGGACCAGCCAACTCATCATTCGCCAACTCTTATTTTGTTACAGGCACATCTAGTTATGGTTGTACTTCCAGTGCTTTTGTATCCGTTACCAGTCATCCCGGGCCAACAGTAACTGCTTCAACCTCACAAGACAGTTTGTGCTATGGACACTCTGCTAATCTTAACGCTATAGGTGTGGGAGGAAATATAACTTATAACTGGGCGCCTGCTTCGGGATTAAGTTGCACCAACTGCCCGAGTCCTGTGGCTACACCAACAGTACCTACTATGTATACAGTAACAGTAACTGATAGCAGCGGTTGTACCGGCAGAGACAGTGTGCATATATATGTAACACCGGCACTTCCCCTTAGCATTGTTGGTAATATATCACTTTGCTATGGCGATTCGGAAGTACTAACAGCACTTGGTGGCGGCAGTTTCACATGGCAACCCGGAGGCTCAACCGGAGCGACCTTAGCCATAAAACCTACCGTTACTACAAAGTATAAGGTGTCTATGAGTGTGCCTATTTGTGGCACTCAAACAGACTCAATTACAGTTTACGTTAACCCTAAACCTGTAATGGCCTTTACAACTAATCCGCCAGACAGTGGTTGCGCGCCTTTGTGTGTGCAGTTCAACAACCTGTCAACCATTACATCGGGAAATATAACTCATTGGAAATGGGAATTTGGCAACGGAGATATCTCAAACGCTTCTGCCCCTTTAGCTTGTTATAATGGCGCAGGAACATTTAATGTAGGGTTAGTTGCAACTTCGGATAGTGGTTGCAGTGATTCTCTCACTAAAGTTAACCTTATCAATGTGTTCGGCCGTCCTCAAGGTAACTTTACAGCCTCACCACAACCTACTACTATAATGGCGCCTACTATACAGTTTACTAATAATGTATCCGATGGTTATGGTATGCCGAGCTGGCACTGGAACTTTGGAGAGAGGGGTGATACTGTATCCGACAGCGTGAGTGTTCTTCAGAATCCAAGTCATACTTATGGAGATACAGGCACCTTCTGTGTTCAGCTTATTGCTCTTAACAATCACGGCTGTACAGATACAGTGGTTAACTGTGTTGAGATACAATCCCTGTTTGTAATATATATACCGAGTGCATTTACACCTAACGGCGATGGAAAGAATGATAGATTCTTGCCAGAGGGTAACTTTAAAACCTTCGAGATGTACATTTACGATCGTTGGGGAATGCAAGTGTTCCACACAACAGATATGAATATTGGCTGGAACGGCCAGGTAAATGGTGCAGGTACTATATCGCAAGAGGATACTTATATATACCTGATAAAGGTTACTGACGAGAAAAATACTAAACACACCTTTACCGGAGAGGTGAATCTTATCAGGTAACCCCTTAATACCTTTTACCGAAAGGTAAATGAATAGGCTCCCGAGTTATTCGGGGGCCTTTTTTTTGAATGATTCCCATTTTCTGATTAGCAAATAACCTTATTTCATAGAAGGATCTGCAAACCTTCTGTCATATAAAAAGGTCTTATCGGTAAGTGTTTTAAGAAAAGCAATTATATCTGATTTGTTTTGCTCAGTAAGTTGTGGCTTTCCAATTAATAAGGGATCTGTTCCGGAAGCAGAATCAAATTTCGATGCATAGTGGTCAAGTACCTGTTTAAGATTACGGAATCTGCCATCGTGCATATAGGGATAGGTCAGTTCGATATTCCTCAGGCTAGGCACCTTAAATTTCATAAAATCACTTTTAATACCTGTAATAGATACCCTTCCTGAATCCTTAAAAGAGTCATCATATTTTAAACCGTTATTTCGATAGCTGTTGTCTGTAAATAAAGGTTCTTTATGGCAAGAAGCGCAATGGGAACGGAATAATTTCAAGCCGCTTACTTCTGTTTTAGATAAAGTATCTTCGTTTCTCGTATACTTATCATAGCGAGAATTGGAAGAGATCATTAGTCCTGTGAATTGGGCCAGAGCCTTTAGAAAACGTTTTGAATTGATTATGGTATCTCCAAAGGCTGTCTTAAAAAGAACTACATAATCTTTATTACGTTGTAGCTTTTTCATTAGGTAGCCTATGTCTTCGTTCATTTCTAAATGGTTGGTAATGGGTGATAAGGGCTGTACTTCCAAATTATTTACACCGCCGTCCCACATGAATGAGCTTTGCCATATTAAGTTTTCTAACGGCGGCACATTGCGTTTGCCGAGCAAGCCATTTATGCCATGACTTATGGGATGATCAATGTGTGCGAAGGCTGCAATTCTTTGGTGGCAGAAGGCGCAACTAATGGAACTGTCCTTAGAAAGAATAGGATCGTAAAATAATTTTCTGCCCAGGGTGAATCCGGCTGGAGTAGGGGTATTGTCTTTAAAATTATAAACAGGCTTTGGGAAATTTTTAGGAACCTCGAATTTCACGTCCGCTTTGGTAATGGTAAAATAGTCCTTGTCGCTTGTAAAGGCTAATAAGACAAGAAGAAGCAGGAAAGAACAAAGTATGTAAGTACTATTCTTACTCATGGAATAATTGAGAACATATTCTTATAATTATCTGCCATCATTATGGAACCATGGAAATCAGTAACAGATGATATTTTTGAGAAATCAATGCTAGTCGGTGTTTTGAATAGTGCTGAAAGATCTGCTTTAATTTTCAAGCTTACAGGTTCGTTAGTTAGTTGCAATGCTTTGTTAAGATCAAGTTTTACATATCGAATGCAATTGTAAGGCTGCTTATATCCGCCAATATGGAATTCAAGCAGGTTGCCGGGAGAATGAGAGCTGGACGATCTACCTTCCATTTTTAGAAATACATACCCGTTATTCCATGTCCAGAACATACCATTAACTGGGTCAAGCGCGCCATCCTGGGCTCCGTTGCAATTATGCAGGCTATCTACTCCAACAGTAAAGCTTATGGAGGTGTAATCGCCTTCAGGAACATTGGTTAATGTTAGTTGTTTGGATGCACCCTCTTCTTCATTAACAAGGAAGTCTTCTGAAGAAGTATATTCTTCTCCATTCTTTTTTTGCAAGTGGATGTTACTTATGTAATACTTTAACTTTGATACTGTATAGGTCTGCTCCAACTCATTTTTGTATGTGACACTATCAAGTTTTAGAGGTAGATCGCCCACATAATTCTCAAACTGTAGGGTTAATTTTGCTTTGCCCGGAATAATAAAAGACATAGCAGCCACAAGGACTGCTATGCATGTTAAACTATAAAAGTACTTTCGGAGCATTACTTCACTTTAACTATCTTTTGTACCGTTGAAGCATTGGCCGTTTGCACCTTCAAAAAATATACACCTACAGGATAGTTGCTCATGTCAATGCCATAACTCATAGTTGGCTGCATGTTATTAAACGTCTTCAGTTTTTGTCCAGCTGCGTTGTATAATTCTCCCAACATATTGTTATCGCTTGCCGCGTCAAAATAAACGTATACGTAGTTTGTCGCAGGGTTAGGTTCGATCTCAAATTTGATGGTTTTATTTATTTCCTGAACCTGTGTATATACTTTGGTTCCACCGGGAATGGTATTGTGGCCACTACCAGGCCCGGTGTTGCCTGTAGGTATAGTACCGTAATAGGTTAAACCAAGCACATAAGGATATACAGGATTTAAGTGTGAATCTATCGTAACAAAGTATGCATAGATGCCTCCAGGGTAGTCAGGTGTGATACAGAACCTGCCATTGTGTTCATCCAGGTCACCTGAACCAGCCATGTATACATAGTCTTGCATATAGTCCCCAAGTGGATAACTAACACTTACCGAAGGTCCATAATCAGCGGAAGGAAGTGCGCTTGTGCTGTCCGGTAAGGTATCCCTATTTACCATAGTAGTGCGTAATTGGTAAGAACTTGTCATTCTTTTTATACCTCCTGTGCCGTTGGTATTGGTATATGCATAAGCACCATAAATAGGGAAGCCATCGAAAGCATAACCTATAATCGGGGAGTGATGCAAGCTATCAGCATCGTTATAAAGACATTTAGGATTTATGTGATGGTGGTATTCTCCGTTTTGCGCAGGATGTCCGAGGCAGGTATCAAAAGATACTCCTTCGAAGTAATATGCGTTTTGGTCACAGTAGCCTTTGTTATTATAGCTCATTCCATCCCAGGCATTGTATATACTGACACCGTTGGTCCATATACCTATGTGGCCTAAGCCAACTGTAACAGGTGTGCCGGTATTTTGGGTTGGCGTGCGTGTGATGCGGTAACAAAAATTCTGGTTCTTGGCCCAGTTTGGGTTAGCGCTCCAGGGGCCTATGTCGTAACCGGGGATACAGTTGCACGATATATATACATAGTTACTATCGAACTGATCCTTTAACACATTCGATTCAATAGTATCAGAGTGCCCGTTAACCTCACCATAAGCTCCATTATAGTTAAGTACCCAGGATTTAATGACAGGAATACCCTGTGAAAAAGAGATATGTGAAATACCAAGAATCAATGCTGAACAGAGTAATAATTTTTTCATGCTTTGGATTTATATAAAGAGTTCTTTTTTTGTGTTGAGCCATTTTAGCGCTGCACCCGAAAGGAGTTTCTCTGTTGTTGCCTCATCGTACTTCATACTGCGGATAAGCTCTCCTGGCCTGTCTTCTCCCAATGGGAAGGGGTAATCAGAGCCGAGCGCTATATGATCTGCACCAAACATATCTACTATATAATTAAGCATGTTGCTGTCGTGCACCAAAGAATCTAAATAGAACTTACCAATGTAATTGCGGGGGTTTACATTATTATCTATTGCCACTAGATCGGGTCTGCAGTTAAAGCCGTGTTCTATCCTGCCTATGGTTGCAGGGAATGAACCTCCACCGTGTGCAAAGGCAACTCTTAATTTGGGCAGCTTTTCAAATATTCCCCCGAATATCATAGAGCAGATAGCAAGAGACGTTTCGGCTGGCATACCTACTAACCAGGGCAACCAGTACTTACTCATCTTATCTTGCCCCATCATATCCCAGGGATGTACGAATACGGCCATATCCAGGTTGGCGCAGGCTTCAAAAATAGGGAACAGTTCTGTTGCATTCAGGTTCCAGTCATTGATGTGTGAACCGATTTGTATACCTACAAGGCCAATCTTTTTGCAACGTTCCAGTTCTTGTACAGCAAGCTGTGGATCCTGCATAGGTAATGTGCCAAGACCAATAAATTTCTTAGGATACTTATCTACTATGCCTGCAATATGGTCGTTCAGGAACTGTGATATTTCAAGACAGTCTTTTGCCTTTACCATGTAATTAAACATAACAGGAATGGTAGACAGCACCTGCACATTTACATGGTGGCTGGTGCATTCTGTTAGTCTTTTTTCAGGGCTCCAGCAGTTGTCTTCTATCTCACGGAAGAATTTATCACCCCGCATCATTCGGGCGCAACATGGCTTATGATGATCGAGGTGTATGAAATCACCATACCCGAACTTCTTAGTGTAGTCGGGTAGGTGCTCCGGAATAATATGTGTGTGAATGTCTATTGTCAGCATATAGCTCAGCTGGCTGCTTCCTGCACAAAACGTTTGTCGGCTTCCATAACACTACCACACTTTTTGCATGTACGCAGGTCGGTAGAGCCATAAAATCTTTTAAACACAGGAATAAAGTCCTTTTCTATGCTGGTAAGGAAGAACTTCTCTTCGTAAAGTTTGTTGTTGCACTTTTCGCAGAACCACATCAATCCGTCGTTTTCGGTCTTATGCCTTTGGCGTTCTATCACCAGTCCTACTGTATTTTCTCCGCGTAATGGAGAGTGGGGAGTACGTGGAGGCAAAAGAAATATCTCCCCTTCCTTAATGGGCAAGCTAACGGCCTTACCATCTTCTTGTATCTTAACTACTATATCCCCTTCTAACTGGTAAAAAAATTCTTCGCTTTCGTTAAAATGGTAGTCCTTGCGGGCATTGGGGCCTCCCACTATCATCACTATAAACTCAGTATCTATATATATCTGCTTATTATTAACCGGAGGCTTTAGCAGGTGGCGGTTTTCATCTATCCACTTTTTAATGTTGAACGGGCGTGTGATCATAGTTTGACAGATTAAAGTTTATAAATGCAAGTTATGAAAAATTATCTCTTCCCTTTTATGGTGGTTGGTGCTTTTTTTGCTGCGGCCTTTTTATTGTCCGAATTCTTTTTCATGATGGTGATGATAAAGCTTATAATGACAATGATAGCAGATACTATGGGCGCTATCCTTCTCAGCTTTTCCAGGGTGTTCCTGGTCTTTTTCTTTTTAATGTACTTCCTAAAGTTGCCATCCGCTTCGATGCCCTTTTGGGCCAGTTGAACTATATCACTATTATAGTCTTTACGGCACAGGCCTTCATCGATAAGTATGATTAGCGCCTTAGCATAAGCTCCCCTTATTTCGTTTGCTGTGCGGTCGTTATATCCTTCGGTTTGGTGTTTCAGAAACTCAGACCAGACAAGCTTTCCTTCCACATCTTCATGCACCATTCTCAACACTATCTCGGAAGCTGTGTGGATATCCATCCTGCAAATTTAACTATTCGACCTATATGGTCGCATAATTCTCATCTAAGGGTAGTTCTCAGTTTGCATTTATCAGCCCCAAACCCCTAAAGGGGCTTCTTCATTTGAGAATAACGAGTAACGATTTAAGCTTTACGAAGTGTTGCATTCAAAGCCCCTTTAGGGGTTTGGGGCAATATCAAACGGCTTAAAAGCTGAATGTACCCGCTACTGCAAAGTGATCAGAGAGGTCCTTGTGCATCATATCCCAACGTTTGCGGAACACTATGATCTGCATGGTTCCGGTAAGTTGTTGCATCTGGGCCTTGGAGTAAAATATATAGTCAATCAGTTGTGGGGCACCGGGGGTATTCAGGATAAAGTCGTTGTTGGCATAGTCGTACGAGAATTTGCGCTCTCCCTGAAGGGCACATTGGGTAAGATTAAGTGAACTCACCAGGCTCTTATAGCTTGATGAATCTGCACGAATGGTATTGAAATCTCCTGCTACTATTTGGGGTATGTTTTCCTTTGCGTAGGGTTCAAGTAGTTCCTGGCGTAGTTCTGCGTATTGTTTATCTCTTATCGGCTGGACATTTTTACCGCTGTTGAGATCCGACTGCATATGGGTACCTACCAACTGGAAGCAGAAGCCATTCTTTTCGCCCTCTACCAAAATAGCTCCTTTCGAGGCAAGCCTGTCAGATCCCTTGGCTTCTTTATAAAATATTTGCTTAACTACGTCAATCTTAACTTTACTTACTATCCATACACCACAGTTGCTTTTATACCAAACACTTTTTCTGGGAGCGCCCGATTCGTATGGGAATGAATCTCTCAATCCTTCTCTGATAATATCTCTTGATTTTTTATCCCAGGCCTCTTCAAATACTATTACATCTGCATCCTGGGTCTTCATGATCTCGGCTATTTGCTTTGCTCTTTTTAACTGGCCGGTATGTACCCAGTAGTGTGGCAGCATATAAATGTTCCAAGTGATGACCTTTATCTTGCCCCCGTGTGTATCGTTATTACACTGGCCGAAGGAAAACAAAGGAATACAGAATAAGAAAACGGAAAGCAGGATCGCGCGGATGAAGTTTCTGGTGTTTTTCATATTTGTGTTATTAAATAGGTTAGAGGTCCTGTATAGTTCAAATACATTGAGCAGAATATAGAAGTCGAGGAGAAGAGGATGAGGGGGAGTGTAGTCTGGATGTACTTTAAGGTTTTGTACATGTGTGTCTTGTTTGACAATGCAAAGGTCAGTCTGCTATGTTAGGCCAGTGTGCCTAAATGATTAAAAAATAGACACTTAAACATTATGTGAATGTTATGGTATGGCCTGAAAGCTCTGCCAATAAAGCCTTTCAAAAACCAAAAAAATGTGAAAATGCAAGTTTGCAACAAAAACCTGTTGAAAAGTGGGGTGTTTGGGATGTTTTATGGAAGGAAAGAAGGTCATTTATTGTTTAATTATTATTCACTACTTTAGTGAACTATTTAGTGTATATTTGTGTATAGATATATGGATATAAAGTTTATTTCTGTCGAGCTTTTAAACTATTACACGGGCAAGTACTCAGGTAAGCAAAGGCTGTCCGACGACATAATTAAGCGGTTTAAGGATAAAATAGATTTCATGTTCTCTGCTCCGGGTATTAATGATTTATCGAGAATGAGGAGCCTGAATATTGAAAAGATAGGAGATCACTGGAGTGCAAGAATTAATAAGCAGTACCGTATCGAATTTGATTTTATTAAGCCAAATACCCTAATGATCCTTAAAATATCAAAGCATTATGAATAAAACAAAAACATATAGCCTGACAAAAGATATCATTCCGGCACATGCTACTCACCCTGGGGTATTGCTATTTGATGAGATTGAATACAGGAAAATAAAGCAAAAGGATCTTGCCAATGCCATGAACATAGCCCCAACAGTATTGAGCGAAATAATACATGGGAAAAGAAATTTGACTGCAGAATTGGCATTAAAACTTGAAAAGGCCTTAGATATTGACGCGATAATGTGGATGCGCTTACAGGCTAAGTTTGAGGTAGATACTTTACGAATAAAGGAAAGGGAGAAGCAGCATCTAATGGTAGCTGAACCAAAGGCCAAGTATGCTAAGAAGAGAAGTATAAGAGGCCATTAATGAAATACATTTACTACATAGTCCTGGCTCTGCTGTTGCTTGTTTCCATAGTGTTGCTGTTTAAGTATGCCGCCAAACAGGCCCCCACTGGCCCCGATAGCTCTACCTGGGCACTGGGTATCTTTTTCCTGGTTGCTCTGGTGGTTATCATTGGACTAAGCCTTCTCTTCTTCTATTTTAAGTGGCATAAGGTGGCCTTGCTTATCATAGTAAGTCCCTTCTTATTAATAGTGGCTACAAGCCTGGTATCAGGTAGTATCGATCTTTATGCCTGGTTTCCTTCCTTTAGTCCCGTTAAGCCCTTGACCCTCGTAGTGGATAACAAGACAGCAAACCCAGTGCATATAAAAATGGATGTTATGTTCCCTTTAGCTTTCTCTAGCGATGAGACCGTATACAAGACCTTAGACTATTATGCCCCTGCCAATAGCAAAAAGACATTTAACCTAAGTCAGGGTGAATCTAACCTCGTGGCAAAAAAGGCCAGCTCAGTTGGGGTTTACGTTTACCAAAGGGATACACTAAAAGCCAGTGATGGAAATATAGTAGAAAGAGATGGCGATAACTACATATATAAAAGCGAACAGACTAGTGCCTTTACAAACGGGCAGTATGTGTTGGATGTTAAAGACCTGTTTGAGAAGAAGGGGAAGTGATTAAAAAGTAAAGGTTCATTGTTAAACAATGAACCTTTACTAAATATGCTAAACCTATATTACTCCTTTATAAATTTTATCATTTGAGTTTGAGTGCTTGTTTGTATCCTTACAAAATAAACACCTTGAGCTAAGCTGCTTACATCCACTGGCATTACTTTGCCGTCACTGATCTCAGCGCTATTCTTGCTTATCTCTCTGCCCATGGCATCTATTAAAGTAATAGTTGCATCCTGGCGGCCACTCATGCTGAACGACAAGTATACAGTGCTGGCCGCGGGGTTAGGGTAAGCCGATATATTGTTGCCTGTGCCTTTAATGTTGTTTACAGAAGCCGGACCTGTAACAAATACCATAAAGGTTGTGGTATCTCTGCAGCCATTTGCACCAAGGCCAATAATGGTGATTGTAGTGTCATTACTTAGTTTTACATAGTCAGAATCGTTGCTTGCACGGCCGGCAGACCATGTGTAGCTGCTTGCGCCCGAAGCTACAAATGCATTGGTAGAACCGGAAGGTACAACCTGAGAACCGCTAACAGTAACATCGGGCAAAGGATTGATGGTTAGGTTAAGGTTAATAGTGCTATCGCAACCTGCCTTGTTATTTATAACCTGGATATAGTTACCTGAGCTTGTGTACTCAGCACCATTGCTATGGTAGCTGCCGCAAGCAGTTGCCGTTATAGTAGTATCGCTGGGTTGTAAAATAGTAAGATGAAGGGTTATGCTGCTATCGCAACTATGGAAATTAGGTATAACCTGATGGTAAAGCCCGGAATGTACTAATCCTGTATCATTAAAGTTGTAAAAAGCACATGAAGTAACAGATACGTCACTGGTGGTAGGCTGGTAAATCTTCATTAGTTCGGTAGCTGTAGCAGTGCAACCAAAGGCATCTTCGGCTTGCACGGTATAGGTAGTAGGTAAAGTGTCCTCCTGTACTATCGGAGTAGCACCGGTTAAATCATAAGGTCTCCACAGGTATTCCAACCTGCTTGAACCGCCGCTGCCTGTTGCAGACAAGCTGCCGGGAGAATGAATGCAGGTGCCTGTAATACCCGGAGCGCTAACACTTACAAGCGATTCGGTGCCTGTGTAATCAACGCTGTCTTTAAGCACTATGCCACCAGGAGTGATTGCTGTTACTTTGTACCAGCCGGGTGTGCTAACATTTATGCTGGATGTAGTAGCGTTGGTGGACCATAGATAGCTTGCACTATTTACGCCTCTTAACTGTGCATCGATAATAGTTGTGGAATTACACGAAACATGAGCCCCTATTGTTGCCGCCTCAAGCAGGCTCGCCGATGGGTAAGCACCATCAGAACCGTTAAAATTCAGCAATACTGTATCTTTTTGCGAAGTGGCATTAAAGGCAAAAAGAGTGCCTTTGCTATATTGTCCGCCTTGGGGGGCAAGGCCATAATAATAGCCATCGCTGCCAAGTAAAAGACTTCCTGTAGGATCACTTCCATCAGTACCGTTGAACAGATGAACCACACTATATGACGCCTGTCCCACATTCCATTCAAAAATAGTACCATTGCCGGTATTGATGGAAAACTGGTTCATGCCATACAAATTGCCATCGCTGCCCAAAACAAGACTTCCCTGTGCAGCAGAGCCATCATTGGGGCCCGCACCAAATCCGTATACCATGGTTTCTGTCTGGTTGGTCATATCCCATTTATAGATACTACCGAAGAATTGATTGACCAGGCTGCCGCCACTGGTTGTTAAGCCGTACAGGTTTCCATCAAGGGCCTGCACAGGTGCGCCTTCTGGATTAGCACCATCGCTATCAACAACATACCCCATAAAACTATATAACACAGTTTCTGTGTGGTTGGTCATATTCCACTGAAATAAGGTACCTTGGTTGTAACCACCACTCAGCGGGCAAGCTCCGTACAAATTACCATCACTGGCTTCCATAAGCTTCCCCTGAGGATTAGTTCCATCACCTAGGTTCGAATTGAAACTGTAAACAACTGTTTCGTTGAAAGTGGCGTGATTAAGCTCTATAATGGCTCCCTGGTTATAGGCGCCGCCATATTGGGTAAGCCCGTAAAAATTACTGTCGCTTGCTTGTATAAGTCCTTGATATGGAAATAAGCCATCGTTAGGTTTGCTGCCAAAGTTGTAAATTATTTTGGGCGTGCCTTTTACGTTGCTTTGAAAGATAGTACCTTGGCCATTAGTGCCACCTGTTTCTGTTACGGCGTAAATGTTACCATCTTTACCCTGGCAAGGAGTGCTGTTCATCAAGAAGTTTACCGTATCCACACCAAGATAAGCCAATACTTTTTCATTGTCTTTTTTTGTAGAGTACTTAAATGCAGTGCCCAGTCCGATTGGTGAATTAACGCCTTGTAGTCCACCGTTGGAGGTCATCCCATAAAGACTACTGTCGGCGCCCACTATAAGGCTGCCTTGAGGATTTTGCCCGTCTTTAAATGCAGTCCCCTTAAAATTATAAATCGTACTTTCAGTTAGAGTATGGGTGTTCCATTTAAATATTGCACCGGCATTATAGCTGCCACCAGAAGATACAGTTCCATATAAATTACTGTCCTTACCCTGAGCCAGCTTAATATTTTGAGGACCATAACCACCTACCTGACCAAAACTATAAAGAATAGAATAGGTGCTGTTTTGAATATTGTATTCAAAAAGAGTACCCAAACCCGAATCGCCACCGGCGCTGGTTACCCCATAAAAATTGCCATCTAAAGCCTGGAACAAAGAACCTAGTGGAGCCTGACCATCGTTAGGTATATTGCCGAAGCTGTATATTATGTTTAACGATTGTGCCAGTGTATCCCATTGAATAATGGTGCCCATGTTGTTTGGGCCACCCCCGGCCAGACCATACAGATTACCATCGCTGGCTTGTATAAGGCTACCCGTAGGGGCAGTTGCATCACCCGGGTAACTGCCAAAATTGTAGAGAATCTGTTCGAAATTGTAGTTGGGGCTAAATTGGAACAGGATTCCTTGCTGGTTGCCCCCGTAATAGGGCGTCATGCCATAGTAAGTACCATTCCTGGCTAATAATAGATCTCCCGAGGGGCTGCCTCCATCGCTGGGTTGAGAACCAAAAACATCGCGTACTGAATCTTTACTTGTTGTAAGGTTCCATTCAAAAATAACACCTGAAAAGCCTGCTCCTCCCTGGCTTGTCATGCCATACAGATTGCCATCTGCACCTACAATAAGACTACCTAATGGCGTGTTCCCATCTATGTAATTATTTTTAAATATGTAAGCGGTGCTTGCAATTCCCTGTGGGGTAATTTTAATTATGCCTCCTTCTTGCTGGCCATTCGAGGAGCTGCATAAGCCATAATAATTACCATCGGGGGCGAGCACGAAACCACTATAAACGGGATTGTAGGTGAGTGGAACAAAAGCGCCGTTAGATCCAGGCAAAGTATAAACGCTATCTGCATTTATTAAACTATCGTAAGCAAACAGCACAGGGCCATTAGGAGTTCCTGCAGTGGTTGTGCCCCACAGCTTTCCTAAATGTTGTGCATTAATATGTATACTAAAAGCAAGTGCACACAACGTTAAGAGCGTCGTAATTTTTTTCATCGTTAGGGATTAAACAGGTAAAATTTTCTTTAAGAAGCGCCAAATGTATTACAATTTGATGCAGCAAAAACCTCTAAAACATATAATCTAAAAGCGTTTAGAAGGTGATGGCACAGAACGATCTAAAGGACAACCTGTTACTTAGAAGAATAGTAATTGGTATTTGTGAAAAGAAATTGCCTTAAACAATCTTGCAATGGTGCAGAGGCGCATGGATTTGCCCCAAACCCCTAAAGGGGCTTTAAATAATCTCGCAAAGACGCCGAGGCGCAAAACCATCAATGCCTTAATACATTTAACCGCAAAGTTCGCAAAGAAAACAGCCACGCCAAGTGCACAAAGTCATGTTGAACTTGTTTCAGCATCGCATCTATAGGCCCCAACCCCTAAAGGGGCTTATCCTTAAATGTTAGCCTTACACCAAGCTTCTGATTTGATGCGGATAAATTCAATTTTACCAGAATGAACATCGCAGAGTATCCAATATATTTTGGTTTGAACTTTAAGTTCTATTTTATATTCAAATTGCTTAGAATGCCTGAGTTGCTTCATTCTTGGAACAGATGAAGTTGAACTGGCTTTGGAAATAATCGCTATTAATCTCTCGATTTCTTTGTTTGGTGCTCTGCTACCAATGTTATCGAGATCACGAAAGAAAGAATTTCTAAACGTTAATTCCACGCTTTTTTAATTCTTTTTTTGCCTGGGCAGGTGAGAGTGATTTAGACTTCCTGCCTTCCTCCAACAACTTAGCAAACATAGAATCTCTGTAGTCCTTATCGCTTATTACCTCTGCCTTTTCGTGCAAGGTACCGATGAACTTCTTTAATAAGGATGTATTCTCCTCATTTTTTATTCTAATAACTACAACGCTCATGATCTATTACTTTATACAAAGTTACGAAAAAGGCTTTAAACAATCTCGCAAAGGCGCGGAGGCGCAAAGCCATTGGTGCTCTAATACATTTAACCGCAAAGGGCGCAAAGGAAACAGCCGCACAAAGAACGCAAAGTAAGAATAGCTCCGTAGGAGCGGCATGTTGGTAGACGTGATAAACAAATGCACATTGCCCGCCGAAGCCGTGGTGCTTTCTTCTGCTGAGTCCTTCGGCGGGGAATAGGTAATGGCTGTACCTGTTTTCTACCAATAGGTAACCCCGATGGGGTTAATTAAGCAGAGCTTAAAGGATATAATGGCACTAAGCGCAGCTTAGTGCCTACGTGGGGATTCATGCAATCATTAAAATCATTAATTTAGCATAAGTCCCTTTAGTCACTTAAGTCCCAATGATGGAAAGCAATAGCCAAGGATTTATACCACCGCATGGTGGATACCGCAATTTAATAAGCTACCAGAAGGCAGAAATTATATACGATGGCACTGTTTACTTTACCAGGCAGTTCCTTAAAAAGTATGACAGGACAATTGATCAAATGGTTCAGGCGGCAAGGTCGGGGAAGCAAAATATTGCAGAGGCTAGTATGGCTTCGGGTACATCCAAGGAAACTGAAATAAAGCTTACCAATGTGGCTCGTGCCAGCCTGGAAGAACTGATGATTGATTATGAAGATTTTTTAAGAACGAATAAGTTAAAGCAGTGGGACAAGGAACATAAACTTGTTGTCCGTTTTAGGGAATTAAATAAAACAAAGAATGCTACTTACGAAACATATCGCAAGGCAATTGAGCACTCCAATCCTGAGATTGCTGCCAATTCAATGATATGCCTTATTAAGGTTGTTTCATTTCTTTTAAGCAGGCAAATAAAATCGTTGGA
>Ga0206856_10164_pt1 | contig 23056 bp, 18 predicted proteins | sample Alteio_BWOrgCont_48_FD_152630 | JGI IMG/M metagenome (GOLD analysis project Ga0206856, IMG submission 152630) | Enriched cells from forest soil in Barre Woods Harvard Forest LTER site, Petersham, Massachusetts, United States -... | ecosystem: Environmental > Terrestrial > Soil > Temperate forest >...
CCAGGTTCCCGCGAATGTCGACATCACCTACAAGCAACTGCTGGACGCCAATAAAGACAACAACAACTGGATGTTGTACGGCCGCACCTACGACAATCAGCGATATTCTCCACTGAAACAGATCGACACGAAGAACGTCGGCTCGATGGTTCCAGTGGCAACGATCCAGACCGGCGTCGCGGCGAGCTTCGAAGTCAGCCCGATCGTTGTCAACGGGATCATGTTCATCTCCACCCCCTATAATCACGTGATGGCCTATGACGCGACCACCGGCAAAAACCTTTGGTCCTACACTGCCAAGCTGTCCTACACCCAGCTATGCTGCGGCCCCGAGAGTCGTGGCGTGGCGGTCGCCGACGGCAAGGTCTTCCTGGCAACGCTCGACGCGCACCTGATCGCGCTCGACGCCCACACCGGCAAGGAACTGTGGAACACCGCGGTCGACGATTCACGCGCGGCATTTTCCATCACCATGGCACCGCAGATCTATGACGGTAAACTGCTTGTCGGCATGTCGGGCGCCGAGTACCCGACACGCGATTACGTCGCCGCATACGACGCCAAGACCGGCAAGCAGATTTGGAAGTTCTACACCATTCCGTCCCCCGACGATCCCGGGGGCAAGACCTGGGCCGGCGATTCCTGGAAGTCCGGCGGCGGTTCGATGTGGAACACACCGGCCATCGATCCGCAGCGGGGCCTTGCGATCTTCGCGGTGGGCAATCCCAATCCGGACGAGGATGGCGCATCGCGGATGGGCGACAATGCCTACACCGATTCGATTGTCGCGGTGCATCTGGACACGGGCAAGATCGCCTGGTGGAACCAGCAGGTTCCGCACGATGTGTGGGACTATGATGCAATGGCACCTGTCGTTCTGCTGAACGTCAAGGACGCCGACGGCAAGACGGTCCCAGCGGCGGCTGAAGCCGGCAAGGAAGGCCAGCTTTTCATCGTGAACCGCGATACCGGAAAGCTGATCCGGAAATCCGATCCGTTCGTTGAGCAGAGCTCCACGATGTGGACGAAGCTGGCAGCCGACAAATACGTGAACATCTACCCTGGTGCCCAAGGCGGCAATGAGTGGTCGCCGGAGGCATATTCACCGGATAGCGGGCTGTTCTACGTGCAGGGCACCAACGAATCCTGGGAATACAAGGCGGCCAGCGACGACACGGTGGTTGGCCATCTCAGGCTTGGCGGTGTGCTGCAGCCGATCACGCCCGATGGCGCCATGAACATGGATGAGCCCGATGCCGGCCAAACGGCGCACGACACGAAAGGTGCGATCGAGCCTTCCGGCACGCTGTCGGCGATCGATGTGAACACGGGCAAGATCAAATGGCAGTACCATTCCGGCTGGCCTATGCTGGGCGGCGTGACGACAACGGCCGGTAACCTGGTGTTCGCCGGAGAATTCGACGGCAACTTCGATGCTTTCAATGCCCGGACCGGCAAGAAGCTCTGGCACTACCAGATGGGCGCCGGGGTCAACGCATCACCGGTCACCTACATGGTGAACGGCCGGCAGTACGTCGCGGTCGCCGCCGGCGGCAACGCGGCCAACGGCAACATCATCCTGATGAAGAAGCTGGGGATGGGTTTCGGCGACACGATCATGATTTTCGGGGTCAACAGCCCGGCACCCGCCACGAACTGAACGACGCGCGACGTCGGATGGCAAGGCGGCCGGACCCAGGTTCGGCCGCCTTGTGGCCTTTGCGGAAGACTGCTGTTCTTTCAGGAGGAAACGATGATTACTATTCACGTCAACGGACAGGACCACAGCTACGACGGCGACGCCTCGGTGCCGCTGCTGTGGGTGTTGCGGGATGAATTCGAACTGACCGGCACCAAGTTCGGCTGCGGGGCCGGGCTGTGCGGCGCCTGCACGGTGCATCTCGATGGCATAGCCATCCGTTCCTGCCAGGTCGAGGCGAGCGACGCTGCCGGCAAAAAGGTCGTCACCATCGAAGGGCTCGATCCGGAGGGCAACCATCCGGTGCAGGTCGCCTGGCGGGAAACCAGCGCGCCGCAATGCGGCTACTGTCACGCCGGGCAGATCATGCAGGCAGCGGCCCTGCTCGCGCAGACGCCGAAGCCGACGGACGATGACATCACGACAACGATGGCCGGTAACATCTGTCGTTGCGGCTGTTACCAGCGCATCGTCGAAGCGATCCGCCTTGCCGCGGCGGGGGTGTGAGCCATGACACACATCTTCGATCCGGGGATTCCATCCGCCTCCGTCACGAACGTAAGCCGTCGCTTCATCCTGAAAGGCTTCGTCACAGCCGGCACGCTGGTCGTCGGCACCAGTTTCCTGCCCTCCCGAGCTCGGGCTGGCTGGGCCACCGGCGCGGGTGACATGCCCGGCGGAACGAAGAACAGCCCGACTTTGTTCATCGCCATCGATCCTTCCGGGATCGTTACCATCATGGCAAACCGCGTCGAAATGGGCACCGGGATCAAAACCAGCCTGCCGATGGTGGTTGCGGATGAAATGGAGGCGGACTGGTCGCGCGTGCGGATCCAGCAGGCCACCGGCGACAACGACAAATGGGGCAATGAAGACACTGACGGTTCGCGCAGTGTGCGTCACTGGGTGCAGCCGATGCGCCAATGCGGCGCGGCGATGCGCATGATGCTGGAACAGGCGGCGGCGCAGCGCTGGGGCATCGACGTCTCCTCGGTGCGGGCGAAAGAGCACAAGGTCGTCAACCTGACGACCGGCGAAATCGCCGACTACGGCCAACTCGCGAAGGTCGCGACGGCACTGCCGGTGCCCGCCGTGGACGCCATCCGCCTCAAGGACCCGCGGGACTTCCGCTACATCGGCACCGGCCTGGTCCCGGCCTATGACCTGTACGACATCACCGTCGGCAAGGCCACCTACGGCATCGATGCCCGCTTGCCCGGGATGAAACACGCGGTGATCGCACGCCCGCCGGTCGTGGGCGGAAAAGTGGTTTCGTTCGATGCGACCGAAGCGCTGAAGGTACCAGGCGTCGAGAAGGTCATCGAGCTGCAAGGCTCACCCTGGCCGCTGAAGTTCCGTCCGCTCGGTGGTGTGGCGGTGATCGCCCGCAACACCGGTTCGGCGATCAAGGGACGGGAGGCACTGAAGATCCAGTGGGACGACGGCCCCAACGCAAGCTACGACTCGGAAACGTTCCGTAAGCAGATGGAAGACAGCGCCGCGAAGCCCGGCCTGGTGGTGCGGGATGACGGCGATGCGGAGGGCGCGCTGAAATCGGCCGCCAAGATCATCTCCGCCACGTACTATATCCCCCATCTCGCCCATGCCAGCATGGAACCGCCGGTGGCTGTTGCGCACGTCGCGGACGGTCAATGCGTGGTCTACGCGCCGCTGCAGTATCCCGGCGACGCCCGCGACGACCTGGCGGAGGTGCTGAGCTTTCCGAAGCCAAACGTAACGGTGCATCCGACGCTGCTGGGGGGCGCCTTCGGCCGCAAGTGCAACTGGGACTTCGCGATCGAAGCGGCGCTGCTGTCGAAGGCGACAGGCTCACCCATCAAGGTGACCTGGACGCGGGAGGACGACATCCAGCACGACAGCTACCACACCGTCTCGGTGGAGCGGATCGATGCCGGCGTTGACAGCAACGGGAAGGTGACGGCGTGGCGGCATCGCAGCGTGGCGCCCAGCCTGATGAGCACGTTCAAGGGCGATCAGGTGCATGAATCGAACATCGAGCTTGGCATGGGCTTCATCGACAATCCGTTCGCCATCCCGAACCTGCGCTGCGAGAACCCTGCCTGCGAGGCACATGTGCGGATCGGCTGGTTCCGGTCCGTTTCCAACATCCCGCACGGGTTTGCCGTGCAGTCGATGGTGGGGGAAATCGCCGCAGCCCTGGGGCGCGATCAGCGGGACATGCTGCTGGAACTGATCGGGCCGGATCGCGTGATGGACCCCAGCAAGTTCCGCGGCGTAACGGATTTGTGGAACTACGGCGATCCGGTCTCGACCTATCCGATCGAGGCCGGACGGCTGCGCCGCGTGGTGGAAATCGCAACCGAAAAGATCGGCTGGGGCAAGCCATTGCCGAAAGGCCAGGGACTGGGGATCGCCATGCACCGCAGTTTCCTGAGCAACATCGCGACGGCGGTGCATGTCGTCGTGGACGACAAGGGCAATCTGACCATTCCGCGCGTGGATACCGCGGTGGACTGCGGGTTCTATATCAATCCGGAGCGCATCCGTTCCCAGGTGGAAGGCGCCGCGGTGATGGGCACGGCACTCGCCAGGAACTCAGAGATCACGTTCAAGGCTGGCCGAGCGCAGCAGGCGAATTTCGATTCGTACCTGCTGGCGCGGGTGAACGAGGTGCCGTTGAACGTGAACGTGCACATTGTTCCGGCGGATTGGAACGTGCCTTCGGGCGGCGCGGGTGAGCCGCCGCTGGCCCCCTTTGCGCCGGCGCTGTGCAACGCGATCTATGCCGCGACAGGCAAGCGGATTCGCAGCCTGCCGATCGCGGGACAGCTACGCACGTAAGTCGATCAGCCCGTGGCCGCGAAAAACGGCGCGGCCACGGGATAACCGAACGACATCAACCCGTCCGAAACCGCGCGACGACGGAAAGCGGCGATCAGCGTTGCCGCCACGGCAGGTTGTCCGCCTTCCAACCGGCAGTACCGCCGCGATGCCCCTGCGCGTCGGGCGGCCCTTCAAACCCATCGGCCACATTGAACACATGCGGGAACCCCGCCGCCAACGCCGCCTGAGCCGCCGCCATGCTGCGAGCCCCACTGCGACAGATGAAATACAGCGAATTATCCGCCGTCAGCCCCGCCTGCTTCAGATCATCCTCGAACGCGCCGTTGCGCTGCATCGTCGGATACACCTGCCACGGGATCAGCACCGTCTGCTTACCGGCGGCGTCCAGGTCCGGCACGCCGACGAAATTCCACTCGGCATCGGTTCGTACATCGACCAAACGGGCGCTTGCGTCGGATTTCAGGGCTTCCCACGTCTGGGTTGGCGCGACATTCTCAACCATAATCATGACTCCGGTGAGGAAAGAGAGACCGATGACCGCCTTGTATCACGGGACGACCTGGCAAGACGACCTGGCACAGGCCATCGGCAACACCCCCCTCATCAAGTTGCGCCGAGCCTCGGAGGCGACCGGCTGCACCATCCTCGGCAAGGCGGAGTTCATGAACCCTGGCGGCTCGATCAAGGACCGCGCCGGCCTGGCCATCATCCTCGACGCCGAACAGCGCGGCACGCTGAAGGAAGGCGGCACGATCGTAGAGGGCACCGCCGGCAACACCGGCATCGGCCTGACCCTGGTCGGCAACGCCCGTGGCTACCGCAGCGTCATCGTGATGCCGGAGACCCAGTCAGCCGAGAAAATCGACTTCCTGCGGATGATCGGCGCCGACCTCCGCCTGGTGCCCGCCAAACCGTACCGCGATCCTGGCAACTACGTCCACGTCTCCCGCCGCCTCGCCGAGGAACTCGCCGCCGAGACTGGCAACGCCATCTGGGCCAACCAGTTCGACAACCTCGCCAACCGCGAGGGCCACCGTGTCACCACCGGCCCGGAAATCTGGGACCAGACCGGCGGCAAGGTGGATGCGTTCACCTGCGCCTGCGGCACCGGCGGCACGCTGGCCGGCGTCTCACTGGCGTTGAAAGAACGCAATCCCAACGTCCGCATCGTCCTCGCCGACCCGCACGGCAGCGGCCTCTACGGCTGGGTGAAAAACAACGACCTGTCGATCGAGGGCTCGTCCATCACCGAGGGCATCGGCCAGTCCCGCGTCCCCGATAACCTGGCCAACGTGCCGATCGACGACGCCGAACGCATCCCGGACGCCGAGGCGCTGGAACAGATCTACGACGTGCTGATCCACGAGGGCCTGTCGGTCGGCACCTCCGCCGGCATCAACATCGCCGCGGCGATCCGGGTGGCGAAGACGATGGGACCCGGCCACACGGTCGTGACGATCCTGTCCGACGGCGGATCGCGCTATCAGTCGAAACTGTTCAACCCGCCCTTCCTGCGCGAAAAAGGCCTGCCGGTCCCGCCCTGGATGGCGTGACACGCCTGAGGATCTGCGAACATCGGCCATCCGCCTCTATCCGACAGCGTTCAAGGAAACGGCTTCTAACCGACTTCGCCAGGACCCGATGGAGGAGCGAGCCGTTCGTTTCCTTCAGGTTGAAGTCGAGATCGGCGTAACGCGATCCTTTCGGCGGAAACCTTTGCCGCTCTGGCTGCCACGTTCGCATTGATCGTGTCGGCAACATCAGCATGCGACAGGTCAAGGCCGATTGCCTGTGGTCTGATACCAGATAAGTTCCGCAACGATCCCAGCACGTCGTCGGCAAGATCATCGCAGCCCTCGGTCACTTGCATGCCAAACACCCGCCTGTTCGCTAAAGGTTTTGCCACCTCCGCGATCAGACTGGTCGCCGTGAGCCTTGCTACAAACTCAGAACGGGCAATATAGGAACTCGTTTGAATTGAGTCATCATGGGCGTTGCCTAGGCGAATTTCACTCTTCGAAGTCACGCCGCGAAAATCGTACTTGAGCGACGGAGCCTCAAACCAATAAGTTTCCAGAAGGGCCTCGCCGCCAGCGACCATCGCCAGTCCTTCCCTCAAGGCTCGGTTTCCTGCCAACATAAACATAAATATCAAAACCGGATCGAGAAACACCTTCCATTCCGTCAGCCTCCCTGCAGCGGCGGAGTTCCACGTCGCCGAAGGCACCAAAAGCACCGTGAGCAAGATCGCCCCCACCGAGACCAGCACCCAGCCGGACCATAACCGCATCAGAGCGACCTTCATATTCGGGTTGCTTGTTATTTCGGGATGTTGCTCTACCAATCCCAACAATACGAAGCTGCCCATATCCGCGATTGACACCGATGCATCCTCAGTACCGGTTCTGTATACACGGCCAGCCTTTCCGTTCGCGCTCTTCGCGCGTTCCAAATCTTGCTGAAAGCGTTCGCTGACCAGGTAGGGCGCGATTGCGACTTGCACGTTCTCCGACTGGCTCGACACTTCAGCGACTGGTTTCGCCCTCGACGAAAGTAACCGGACGAACAGCCAATCCAGGAAGATACAAGACGCGGCCACAAAGAGAAACAAGCAGTAAGACCCACCAACCGTCCAGGAAATCGTCTCTTTTCCAATTTGTCTCAGAATTGCCGAAACTGTCGGCATAATAGAATAAAATACGCTCCAGTTTGGAGCCGTGATCAGGAAACCAACGAATACCAGACCCACGAACACCAATTTCAACGATCGATATAGCCCTTCCTTTCCCGTTCTGAGGATTCGTTCGACGGTGGGTTGCGCGATATCGGCAGCAGCCGGAGAGACGTATTGCACGCCGTAGCCGAAAACGGATATCGCCTCTGGTGATGACAGTTTGCTTCTATATTCTTTCTGTTCACCGATCCATTGGGCAACCTCCAACGGATTCTCATATTTTACGGGAACATCCTCCGGTTCGCCGCTGGACATCCACTGTAGGATCGCCTTCACGATCCGCGACACACTCAGCGTAAATATAACGAACAAGTTGCGGGTAAAAACCACCACAAACATCAATATCACCAACAGGAATGCATCTGCCGCGATGGATACGGACGTTTCTATGCGCCGATTGATAGGGAGATTAAGGAGTCCCAACAGAAATATGCCACTAAAATTCGAGGCATGCGAAAAAGACTCTGATAGCGCGTCCCATATTTTCCAAGCGAACGACCAATACATCCATATCGATAACATCGATAGAATAAGAAAAAACGTTCCAAATACCATATTGGTTAGCGGTAACACCGGTCGCGGATATACAAGAGTGTCATCGCTTGTAAAGCGCTTGATCCCCATTGCTTGTCTCCCGAGTGAGCAATGCACTATTGCGCTTAGCCGCTGCACAATTTTCGAATTGCTCGAGAACTGTCAACGTCATCCTTGCACGACAACTAGACCAACGCAATGGAAGTCAACGCTCGCGATCTTGCCGCGGAGCAAGAACCGGCAGCCTTTATCAGCCTCCTACTTACTACCCATGCCGAGAACTGCGGCAAGGTGGCTCCATCCGCGCTAAACCCCCACCTCCCGCCCCGTCCGCGCCGATTCCACCACCGCCAGGCAGACGGCCAGACTGCGCGCGGCATCCCGAGCCGTCACCCGAGGCGCCTCTTCCCGCCGAATGACCCGCCCGAAATGCCGCAACTGCCGGTGATACGCATCGTCCACCGTTACCGGCACCCGAGCCCGCTGCATCGCCGCCTCCCACCCGCGTTCCACGCCAGGCTGCTCGACATGCCGCCACAGATCGAGGTGCGGCAGCGACAGCGACCCCTCGGTCCCCGCGATCACGCCGCAATCGGCCGGCTGCCGCGGATACATCGGGTTCTCGCCTGAGGTCAGCTCCCAGCTCCACGGTGACTCCGCCACGTCCGACACGATCACCGTGCCCAGCGCGCCGTTGGCAAAACGGACGATGATGGCGACGGTGTCCTCCACCGGAAAGCCGCGCATGGCATTGGCGGTCATCGCCCGCACCGACACGATGTCGCCGACGATGAAGCGCAGCACGTCGACCTCATGCACGAGGTTGATCAGGATCGGGCCGCCGCCGAGTTCACGCCGCCACGCGACATCGAAGTAGGCGTCCGGCTTGCGCAGCATCCAGGTCAGGTTGACCCCGACGATCCGGCCCAACTGACCGGACATCACCACCTCCCGCGCCGCCTCCACGATCGGGTTATGCCGCCGATGGTGCCCCACCATGATCGGCACCCCCGCCGTCTCCGCCGCGGCAGCCAATTGCTCTCCACCCTCGGGAGACTCCGCGACCGGCTTCTCGATGATCGCAGGAACGCCGCGTTCGATGCACAGCAGCCCGTGCGGCAGGTGCAGATGGTTGGGAGTCACGACGATCGCCCCATCCGGACGCACCGCGTCCAGCATCGCCCCCGCCTCCGCAAACCAGGGTACATCATGCTGCTCCGCGAGGGCCCGAGCCGCCAGCGACGGATCGGCGATCCCCGCCAGCGCAAACCCGGGTACCGCCCCGATGACCGAGACATGCTTGCGCCCAAACGCCCCCGCCCCCACCAGCGCAATACGCAACGGATCGGCCATGGTTCGCGTCCTCCTCGGGTTCACGCCCCGTGGGTTGCCCACCGAACGCAAGCTGTCAACCGCCATCGTCGTCCGCGAACAGACGGCGTATGTTGACCCGAACCACACGGACAAGCCGATGCCCGAATTTTCCCTTGCCCACCTGACCACGCTGTCGCTGGCTCCGCCGCAGATGATCCGCGTCGCCGCCCGCTGCGGCTACAACGCCGTCGGCCTCCGTCTGATCCAGGTCACCCCCGACAGCCCAGGCTACCCACTGATGACCGACCCCGCGATGCTGCGCGAAACCCGCCATGCCATGGCCGACACCGGCATCCGAGTGAACGACATTGAGTTCATCCGCATCACCCAGAACATCGACATCCCCGCCCTGGAGCCCTTCTTCGCCACCGGCGCCGAGCTCGGCGCCAAATGGGCCGTAGCCTCCCCCTACGACCCGGACCCCACGCGTTTGACCGACCGCTTCGCCGTCCTGTGCGACCTCGCCGGACGCTACGGCCTGGGCGTCGCACTGGAATTTTTCCCCTGGACCGAAATCCGCGGCGCCGCCGACGCAACCCGAATCGCCGAAGCAACAGGCCGCGCCAACGCCGCCATCCTGGTGGACACCCTGCATTTCGATCGCTGCGGCGAACCCGTAACAGCGCTCGACGCGGCAGCCCCCAACCGGATGCCATTCGTCCACGTGTGCGACGCCCCGGCAGAACACCCCACGACGCTGGAAGGCCTGCTGTACCACGCCCGCGCCGAACGGCTGCCGCCTGGTGAGGGTGGACTGAACATCACCGGCGTGCTCGCCCACATGCCCGTGGGAATCCCGATCGCACTGGAAGTGCCGATGACGGCACTGACCCAGGCAGCCGGGCCGGAGGCAGTAGCACAACGCGTCATCCAAGCCGCGCGCCGCCTGCTGCCGACCTGAACCCTTTCGTTTCTTGACAGAACACCACGCACCCGCCCATGATAACGACTGCAACCATCATCATCGTCGCCGCCGGTGCGCTCCTCGGCGGCTTCGTCTCCGGCCTGGCCGGTTTCGGCACCGGATTGGTCGCGCTGGGAATCTGGCTGCACGCTGTATCGCCCGCCCAGGCCGCCTCGCTGGTCATCATCTGCTCCGTCGTCGCGCAGATGCAGACCATTCCCGCCATCTGGCACGCGATCGATTTTCGCCGCATCTGGCCCATGCTCGCCGCCGGCGTGCTGGGCGTTCCGCTCGGCGTCAAGCTGCTGGACCACATCAACCCCGGCTCGTTCCGCCTGGGAATCGGACTGCTGCTGATCATATTTTCCGCAACCATGCTGATCGGCCGCACCGGGCTGAAAATCCATTGGGGCGGCCGAACCGCCGACGCCGCGATCGGTCTCGGCGGCGGCATCCTCGGCGGCCTGGCCGGGCTGTCCGGCCCGCTGCCAACCATGTGGGCCACGCTGCGCGGCTGGAGCAAGGATCAGCGCCGAGGCGTCTTCCAAGCCTACAACCTGACCGTATTGACGGTGGCACTGCTCACCCACGTCGCCGAGGGCCGGATCACAAGAGACGTCGGCTGGCTGCTGCTGGCCGCCCTGCCCGGCACCTTGTCCGGCGCCTGGCTAGGTGCCCACGCCTATCGCCGCCTGAGCGATCACCACTTCCACCAGGTCGTCCTGGGTCTACTCGGTGTTTCCGGGATAACGCTGATCTGGCCCAGTATTTTTGGCAAGTAACCGATACCGTCTCCGGCGGACCCACGGCGAGCAGGCTCGCGGGTCAGCTCATCGTATCATTCCGACATGGGAAATATAATCAAGCGGACACGGAGTGATACTCCGTGTCCGCTTGATCGCTTTACTCGAACACACACCCAACAGTAACATGCCGGCACAGTCACCTACATGGCAGAACTCCTGACATGAGCACGGCCGTTTCCCCGTTCGGCCCCTCGTCTCACCATCATACCCAACGCTAACACCACATCACGTCCCCGTATCGCCTCCGCGATACGCCACACTGACCTCATCCAACCGCGCCTTCACCGTACCATCGAGGCCATAATCCGCCGCAGCCAGCGTGTCCGTCAGTTGATCGACCCGGCTGGCTCCCAGGATGACCGAGGTCACGGCAGGATTCGCGAGAACCCAAGCCACGGCCAACGTCGCCATCGACGTTGCTTCCTGCTCCGTGATCGCCCGCACCTGCCCGACCGTCTCAAACTCGCGCTGGTGCCAATATCGCGCCTGATACAATTTCCCGAACTGACCCAGCTCCGCCGAAAACCGACCTTTCTCGGGCGTATCGTCATGCTTGTATCGGCCGCTCAGAAGGCCCCCAGCGAGCGGATTGAACGGAATCACCGCAAGTCCGTCTTCCTCGGCCAACGGGAAAAGTTCGCGTTCCACAGCGCGGAACAGCAGGTTGTACCGCGGCTGGGCCGACACGAAGCGTGCCAGCTTCAACGTATCCTGTCGCCCGAGCACCCGCGCCAGCCGATAGGCCAAGAAATTCGACACCCCGATGTAACGTGCCCTACCCGAACGCACGATCGTGTCCATCGCCTCAGCCACCTCGTCGAGCGGCGTCGCTGGGTCGTCCATATGCAGTTGATACAGGTCGACATAGTCCGTTTTCAGACGGCGCAGCGACGCATCGACCGCGTCGAGCAGGTGCTTCCGCGAGTTGCCCACGTCCCACGCCGCGGGACCCATCCTGCCACCACCCTTCGTCGCAAGAATAAAGCCCGACCGCTTAGTCCTCAACCACCGCCCGACAATGATTTCCGCACCGCCGGGCTCCGCGCCGGGCGGATAGATGTCTGCGGTATCGATGATGTTCACCCCGGCTTCGGCCGCCCTATCGAGCATGCGGTACCCTTCGGCCTCATCCGTCTGCTTTCCAAAGGTTCCGGTGCCGAGGATCAGCCGGGAAACCATCAGGCCGGTCCGACCGAATTGCTTGAACTGCATGGTGACTCCTGGGAAAAGGCGGCGCTCACAACTGAACCGCGGGTTCGGGCTGCAGCGCGGCGACAACAACCGCGATGGCGAGGATACCGACCGAAAGCCACAGACCGGCCTGCAGGCCATTGGGTCCGTCCGCCAGCGCGCCGCTCAACACCGGACCGATGCACTGGCCCACGCCGAACGCGATGGTCAGTGCGGCAATCGCAGCCGTCCACGCATGCGGTTCGGCCGCTCGGCGTGCGAACGATGTCACCGCGGCGATGACGGCGAGAAAGCAGCCGCCAAACAAGATGGCTGACAGGTATGCGCCGGCGGGTGCGCTCCAAAGCAGCGGCACCGCGGCCCCGATCATGACCCCGCCGAGTGTGGCCGCCGTTCCCCAGCCGCCTTTCAGGTGCCCGAGGATCGGCCCCCACACGAACACGGCGGCCACGGAAGCCAGACCGAATATCGACCAGAAACGTGTGATGCCCGGCCCGGAAAAGCCCTCGTTACTGCGCAGGTAGGCGATGATGAACGTCGCATACGCGATGTAGCCGGCACCAAACAGACCATAGGCCAGCAGCTTGCAAGCCATGAACCGCGGCGACCAACCCCCGCGCGCCGAACCCGCCGACGCATAGGACGGTTCGGGGGCGTGCCGCAGCACCAACGCGCCGAACAGGGTGGCCGCCAACGCAAGAGCGCCCAACACAAGCCAACCGCCGCGCCACCCAACCATCCCAAGCAACGGTGGAACCGCCAAGGCAGACGCCGTGACGCCGATCCCGGCCCCAGCGAAATAAAGCCCCAACAGCGTCGGCGCTCGGCTTTTGGAACCGCCCACCGCGGCGGCCGAGGTCAACCCTGCCCCAGACACGAAAGCCAGCGCGCCGGTGAAGCCGGCTGCCAGCCGCAAGGCCAAAAGCACCGAAAACGTAGCGGTCAGACCCGACGCCCCCACGGCGAGCGCCGTCGACAGCAGGCTGACCGCGAAGACCCGCTTATCGCCGAGCCGCTTTCCGAACGGCGCCGCCACCAGCGCGCCAACCAGATAGCCGGCCGCGTTGGCGGTGTTCATCATTCCCGCATCCGCGAAACTCCACCCGAGATCGGCGCGCATCGGTGGAAGCAGCAGCGCATAGGCAAACCGAGCCAAGCCCAACGCCACCGCGGGACCCATCGCCAAGCCAGCCACGACCCATAAAGGGGTCAGCGCCACAACGGGTTTTGTAACTGGCATTCAAACTCTCTTCGAGAAATATAGTGATCGCTATAAATCATGAGATGAAAAACCGGTCAAGGGATATATATTGGATGCTATATATGACAGACGGAGCGAGCGAGGGCGGGTCATGGCGCGGCCACGAGTATTCGATGTCGACAAGGCGATAGAGACCGCCACTGGGCTGTTTTGGCGCAACGGCTACGAGCGAACCTCTCTCGCCGATCTGACCTCAGCGATGGGGATTACCCCGCCGAGCTTTTATTTCGCCTTCGGCAGCAAGGAAGGCCTCTTCAAACGGGTCCTGGAGCACTACGTCGAAACGCGCCACAGCCAGGTCGAGGAGGCTTTGACCCAACCGACCGCGCGGGCGGTTGCCGAACGCATGCTGTATCGTTTGGCGGACCTGTATACGGACACGTCGCGTCCGCCGGGCTGTATGGCCGTGAATTGCTCGCTGCCGTGTGCCGACGATGCCGGACCGATCCGCGCCGAGTTGGGACGGGTTCGGGACGCACGCAAGGAACGCCTGCGAATCCGGCTTCAAGACGCTCGAGACAGCGGCGATCTGCCTCCCGACGCCGATCCCGATGAGCTCGCCCGTTTCCTGATGGTGGTGGGGTGGGGAATGGCGTTCGATGCACAGACAGGGGCAAGTCGGGCGGATCTCTATCGGACCGTGGCGCGAGCGCTCAAAGCCTGGCCACGCTGATCACGTTTGACAGATCCCATATTCGGGATAATATCCCACATATGGACGAAACCGCCCTCACCGATCTGGACACCCGCCTGGCCGCCCACCTCGCCAGCCTGCGCGCCGAACGCGGCTGGTCACTCGACACCCTCGCCGAACGCAGCGGCATCAGCCGCACCACCCTCTCCCGCCTCGAACACGGCGAAACCTCCCCCACCGCCAGCCTGCTCGGGCGTCTCTGCACCGCCTACGGCCGCACCATGTCCCGCCTGATCGCCGAAACCGAAATCGAGGCCCCATCGCACCTCCGCGCGGCCGACCAGGCCACCTGGATCGACCCCGAAACCGGGTTCCGCCGCCGCGGGATCTCCCCGCCCACTGCCGGCCTGGACGCCGAACTGGTGGAAGGCACGCTGCCCGCCGGCCAAACCATCAGCTACGCCGCCCCCGCCGTCCAAGGCCTGGAACAACATATCTGGATGCTCCACGGCACGCTGACGCTGATCGTCGACGGCAAGACGCACCACCTGGAACCAGGCGACTGCCTGCGCTTCCGCCTGTTCGGCCCGACCCGCTTCGACGCACCCGGCCCCGCGGACGCCCGCTACCTGCTGGCCGTATGCCGGCCGTGACCGCGCGAGGAGCCCCATGCCCGACATCGTCCTGATCGGCCACAACGGCGGTCCGCCGCTGGACCCAGACCCGCTGGAGGACCCAGGCGCCGCGTCATGGCGATCATTCTGCTGGCGCCGAGCCCACAAGCGCGCCTGGAAAACCCCGCCCCGGGAAATCGCCCTGCGGCGGCTGGCGCGCGCGGAAGAACTCGGCATGACATACCGAGAATACACAGTGGAGATCCTCGAACGAGGAAAATACCTGTAATTCGTTACACCGGCAGTCGTATCCGCGCCCGCAGCCCCCCCATCGGACTGTCTTCCAGCACGATTTCCCCGCCATGCGCCCGCACGATGTCCCGGGCGATGGTCAACCCCAGGCCGGTGCCGCCGGAGGATCCACTCTCGAACGGCCGGAACACACTCTCCCGCCGATCGGCCGGAATACCCGGCCCGTCGTCGTCCACCGTGACCAGGACCGCCCTGCCCTGCGCCACCGCGCCCAACGCCACGTGCCGCGCATGCCGGCGCGCGTTGTCCACCAGGTTGGTGATGGCGCGCCGCACCGCGTCCGCCCGCAATTTCAACGTCAGATCGGCCGGCACATTCAGATCCAGCAAGGCGCCCGCGCGTCTTGCCCCCACCGCCACATCATCCAGGATGGACGACAGATTGACCGGTTCGGCCTGCTCGATCCCCTCACCACGAGCAAACGCGAGGTAGCCGCCGATCATGCGGTCCATTTCCTCCACGTCGGCAGTCATTTCCGCCACATCCTGCCGCAACTCGTCGGTACGAGGCAGCATCGCCAGCGCCAGCCGCAGCCGGGTCAGCGGCGTGCGCAAATCGTGCGACACGCCGGCCAGCATCTCGGTGCGCTGCGCCAGGAACCGCCGGATGCGGTCCTGCATGCGATTGAAAGCGGTCGCCGCCTGGCGGACCTCCGAGGCACCTTCCGGCCGGATCATCGGCACGTCGCGCCCCATCCCAAAGGCCTCGGCGGACCGCGCGAGCCGGCGGATCGCCCGCACCTGGTTGCGCATGAACAGCGCGGCGATACTGAACAGCAGCAGCGCGGACCCGACCACCCAGCCGACGAACAGGAACAACGTCCCGATCGCCAGACGCTTGCGCGGCGCCTGCACGTCCAACACACCGTCCGGAAGCTGCAGCCTGATCAGCACCAGGGTAGGGTCGGACGTCCAGTCCATGGTGAACGGCACGTTGAATTTCTGTTTCAATGCAGAAGCGAGATCATCGTCCATCGGTCCCAGGATGTTGGTCTGCTTCCGCCGTTCCAACTGTGCGCCGGGTTCAAGCCTGATCCCCAGCAGAAACTGCTCGCGCGCCATTTGCAGCACCCATTCGCGGTCGACGGGATTGTCGGACTGGTGCAGCAACTCGACGGTATAGGCGATCTCACCGGCGATGGCGTCGGACAGTCGACGGGACACGATGCCCAGATGGTTGCCGTAGAATAGTTGCAGCGCGATCGCCTGCACCACGATCAGCGGCACCAGCATGATCAGCAGGGTCCGCCCCAGCAGCCCGCGCGGCGCGAACCGCTTGAACGTTCGCCCGAACGGAACCGGGATCCGGCTGTGCATTTCAGAGACCGGGCTTCAGGATATAGCCCCGGCCGCGCACGGTGTGCAGAAAGCGCGGTTCGCGCGGGTCGGCCTCGATCTTGCGGCGCAGACGCACCACCTGGACGTCGATGGCGCGTTCGCCGGACTCGTCCATACCCAGCGCCTCGGCGATCTCCTCGCGCGACAGCACTTCATTGGGTTTGCGAGCCAACGCCACCAGCAGCGCCGCCTCACCGCCGGTCAACCGGATCGGGCCATCGGCGTCGCGCAATTCGCCGCGTTCGGGGTCGAACTCCGCCTCGCCGATGCGCACTGGCCCAGTCGGTGCCGCCACCGCCGCCGGCGGTGCCCGGCGCAGCAACGCTCGTATGCGCAGCACCAGTTCCCGAGGCTCGAACGGCTTGCCCAGATAGTCATCCGCCCCAGCCTCGAACCCGGCAATCCGGTCTTCCGGGGCGCCGCGGGCGGTCAGCAGCAGGATCGGCAAGCCCTGGCTCCGCTCCTGGCGCAGGGATTGCGTCAGATCAAGCCCGCTTTCGCCCGGCATCATCACATCCAGCACCATCAGATCCGGATTGATCGCGCGCAACTGAGTGCGGGCCTCGGCCGCATCGGCGGCGTCCGTGACGCGGAATCCCTCGCCCGACAAATACCGCGAGAGCTGTTTCCGCAGCCTGGGATCATCTTCCACGACCAGGATGTGGCAGTCGTCCGTCACCTCGTTTGGCATAGTGTCCGGTATCTCCCCTGTCAGGCGTCCTCCGGCGAACCCGTGCCATCCATATAGTCACGCGCGCCCTTGTCCATCATGGCACGCATCACCGAACGAAACCCGTGGACCGCCTGCGGGCCGGCCGTCCGGTACGCCTGGGCGATCCGCTCTCGCTGCGCATCGAACAACCTGGCCTCCAGCGCCTGGCCCTTCTCCGTCAGCGTCAGCAGGCGCAGGCGGCGATCCTCATAACCCGGGGCCTGCACCACGTAGCCCTGATCCACCAGCGCGTTCAGCACCCGAGCCAGGGATTGCTTGGTAATGCGCAGGATCGCCAGCAACCCCGACACGGTGATCCCCGGGTTGCGGCCGATGAAGTGCAGCGCACGATGATGCGCCCGCCCCAGACCGGGTTCCTCCAGCACCTTGTCGGCGACATTGGTGAACCCGCGATAGGCGAAGAACAGCAGGTCCTGCGCCAGCCGCATCTCGGCGTCCCCCACATCGACAACCGGCGTGGGCGGCGGCAGTTTGGGCGGCGGGATGAACTGCGACTCGCGGGACTTGGCTTTGAGCATGCCTGATATTCGCTTTCGAAATAGGTCAGTAATATTGACTTAATGTGCGACTGCGTTTTAAGTTCGCAGGGCTGAGAGCAACAAAATTACGGAGAAGGCGGCCATGACGCTACTTCCTTTCGACGACCGAGACGGCTGGCTTTGGCTCGACGGTTCTCTGGTTCCCTGGCGGGATGCCAAGCTGCATGTTCTATCGCATGGCCTGCACTATGCCAGCGCCGTCTTCGAGGGCGAACGCGCCTACGCCGACAATATCTTCCGCCTGCGCGATCACACAAAGCGGCTGATCAACTCCGGCCGCATCCTGAACTTCGACATCCCTTGGACGGCGGAGCAGATCGATGCCGCCTGCAACGCCGTGCTGAAAGCCAACAACCTGACCGACGGCTACGTCCGCCCGGTCGCCTGGCGAGGGTCAGAGCAATTGGCGGTATCGGCGACCGGCACATCGATCCACCTCGCGATCGGCGCCTGGCCCTGGCCCAGCTACTTCGGCACTGAACGGATGCAGGGCATACGCGTCGGCGAAGCCGAGTGGCGGCGCCCGCCGCCGGAGACCGCACCCGTGCACGCCAAGGCGTCGGGGTTGTACATGATCGGCTCCCTATCCAAAGTGAAGGCGGAGCAGGAAGGCTACGCCGACGCGCTGATGCTGGACTGGCGCGGGCTGGTGGCGGAAACCACCGGCGCGAACATCTTCTTCGTCATCGACGGCGACCTGCACACGCCGACGCCCGACTGCTTCCTCGACGGCATCACCAGGCGGTCGGTGATCGCCCTGGCGAAGCGCAATCAGATGAAAGTGATCGAACGGCAGATCAACCCGGCCGAACTGACCCGCGCCACCGAGGTCTTCCTGGCCGGCACCGCCGCCGAGGTCACCGCGGTACGCGAAATCGGCCCCCACCGCTTCACGCCGGGTACGATCACCGAGACCCTGATGAAGGACTACGACCACCTCGTCCTGCAATCGCCGGAGGAAGTCGCCCGCGTCGTCGCCTGAGGCAGCCGCCTTCCGTCCGAACCCGGATTGCGCCACCGTGTCCACATCGCGCCACCGTGTCCGCATTGTGCCACCGTGTCCGGATTGCGCTACCGTGTCCGGATTGCGCTACCGTGCCCGGATTGCGCGACCGTGTCATAGCCGGGCTTGGCCCGGCTACCCACGACTTGCGGTGCCGACGCCAGCGAAGTCGTGGGTGGCCGACACAAGCCTGGCCATGACATAAGGGACAAAATCACAGACGCACACAGGAGCACCGCGTGACCGAAACCGACGTCGTGATCATCGGGGCCGGCCTTGCGGGGCTCGGTGCCGCAGCCGCGGTGCGCGACGCCGGCCGCCGCGCCGTGGTGCTGGAAGCATCCAACCGCGCCGGCGGCCGAGCCTGGACAGAGCATCCCACCGCGCTGGGCGGCGTCTGGTTCGACATGGGCGCCATCTGGTTCCACGACGCCGAACACAACCCGCTCGTGCCAATCGCCCATGCCGCAGGCGACAAACTGCTGCGGTCGGACGAAATCCGCCAGGAACGCACCTTCGTCGGCGACCGACTGGCGACCGAGGCCGAACTGGCCGACTACGACAACGCCTGGTCCCGCTACGAAGCCGCCACCGACGCCATCCTGGCCGCGCGGGGCGACGTCCCCTTGACCGAAATCGCCCGCAGCCTGCCCGATGACCCCTGGGCGGCAACCATCGAGGCCTGGGAAGGCCCCGTGATCTGTGCCGTGGACGCCGACAAGTTCAGCGCCTTGGACTGGCGCCGCAACGGTCTGGCCGGCAGCAACCTGCTGCCTGACGGAGGGATCGGCGCGTTCGTGCAACGGCGCCTGGTCCACGGCCTGGACATCCGCCTGAACACGCCGGTGCTGCGAGTCCGCTGGGGCGGCCCGAACGGCCAGGTCTCGCTTCAGACCGCGTCCGGCACGATCACCGCCGCCGCCTGCATCGTTACGGTCTCCACCGGCGTCCTGGCCAGCGGCACTCTGGCCTTCGATCCACCCCTGCCGGCCCGGGTCACCGAGGCCGTCCAGGCCCTGCCGATGGGTCTGGCCGTCAAAGTCGCCCTGCGCGCCAACGGTTCGGATCGCCTGGACCTGCCAGGCCACTGTTCGGTGGACCGCATGATCGCGCGCCAGGGCGACCCGCTGATGCCGTTCCAATGCTGGCCGCTGGGCCGAGACTACGTGCAGGGCTGGATCGGCGGGTCCGTCGCCTGGGACCTCGCCCGCCAAGGCGAGGCAGCCGCGGTGGACTACGCCCTGTCCTACCTGCGCAAGGCGTTCGGCGCGCGGGTGGACCGCTTGTTCGCCAGCGGTACCTCCCTGGTCACCCATTGGGACGCCGACCCCTGGATCCGCGGCGCCTACTGCTACACCGTCCCCGGATCGGCCCACGCCCGAGACACCCTGGCGGAGCCAGTCTCCGACGGCCACCTGATGTTCGCCGGCGAGGCCTGCCACGTCGGCTTCGCCGGCACCCTGGCGGGCGCCTGGATCAGCGGACAGACGGCGGCCAAGGCCGCGCTGGCCGCGGTGGGCGAATAACACAGTTCCACTCCGCGTTTTATTGTTTGATCGTTATATTACCGCGCCGCCTCAACCCGTTCGCGACCTTCGCGATGGACAAGCATAGCAGGCCGTTGCACCATAGGTATGGCTTCATTCGTCGATAGCAAACCCGAGCGGGACAAGAAGTGGCGCAAGAACACTACTCGATCATGATTTCCAGCACCTACACGGAACTCGTCGACCAACGAGCAGCCGTAAGCCAAGCCGCGCTCGGCCAGGATATGTTTCCGCTGGATATGGCCAATGACGCGGCGCTGCCTGACCAGGACTTGATCGATGCTTCATTGGCGAAGGTCGAAAGGGCCGACGCCTATGTTGGCCTCATCAGTTATCGCTACGGACAGATGCCCGAATGTGCAGTCAGGAACCCCGACAAACTGTCGCTGACCGAGCTCGAATTCCGTCGCGCGAAGGAACGCGGCATCCCGATTTGCATGTTTATCATGTCCGACCAATATCCGGTGGCGATGGGGGATGTGGCGAAGGAAGCCGCGACCCTCGATAAATTAAAGGCCTTCAAAGCACTCGCAAAAGACAAACGAATCTACGCTGAATTCAAGTCCGTGGACGATCTGAAAGCAAAGCTCGTCCAGACTTTGGCCCGCCTTCGGACGGTGCTCGACAAGGCAAAGCCACCACCCGTCGTCACGCCTCCACCACCAGCCCTCGACTCCCCCACCCCACCGGCCTTCCACGCCAAGCCACCCTACCTGCCCGGCTACAAATTCCAGGGCCGCGTCAAGGAACTGGCCGCCATCAAGGACTGGGCCGGTTCCGCCGACCCGATGCTGATCTTCGAGGCCATCGGCGGCATGGGCAAAAGCATGGTCACCTGGGAATGGGTCACCAATCACGCCGCCAAGGACCGCACCGACTGGGCCGGCATCCTGTGGTACAGCTTCTACGAACGCGGCGCCGATATGCGAGACTTCTGCGTCACCGCCCTGTCCTACATGACCCGCTGCCCGCGTGAGGACCTCCGTACCCGCCCCTATCGCGACCTGACCGACGAACTGCTGCAACACCTCCGCACCCGTCCCTGGCTGCTGGTACTGGACGGGCTGGAACGAGTGTTGGTCGCCTACAACCGCTCCGACGCCGCACAAATCCGCGACGACCAGGTCGAGACCAGCGAAGGCGCCACCGGCGCCGCCCCCACCAACTGCATCCGCCCCGACGACGACGATCTGTTGCGCGACTTCTGCTCTGCCCAACCGTCAAAAATCCTGGTCTCCTCCCGCCTGATGCCCCGCGTGCTGCTCAACGCGCTCGGCCAACCCCGCCCCGGCGTCCGCCGCCTCCAACTGCTCGGCCTCGATCCCCGCGACGCCGAACAAATGCTCCGGGATGCCAACATCACCGGCGACAGCGAGCGGATGCAGCAGTATCTGGAGCGGCATTTCGGCTGCCACCCGCTGGTCGCCGGCGTGGTCGGCGGCCTCGTGCGCAACAACCTGCGTGCACGCGGGAATTTCGATCGTTGGGTGGACGATCCAAACGGCGGCGCCGCTGTGAACCTGGCCGATGCCGACATCATCCAACGCCGGACCCATATCCTGAAACTAGCCTTCGACGGACTGGAACCAAACACCCGCGACCTACTGGCACGGATCGCAATGATCTCCAACGCCGTTGATCTCGAAGTGTTGGAGGCCCTGAACCCAGTCCGACCGCCAGCCCCGAAGGAGCTCAAGGAACCAACCACACCGGATGCGGAACACGACTACTGGCTTGATTATTTGCGCCAACAATTGTCGGAAGCAAAGATAGAGAAACAGCGCGCGGACCTTGAACAGCAAATCGCTAACCGTCCACACGAGCGTCAGATCGAATACGAAACCGCACGTAAAGCCCACATCACATACCAAGCTGCCTTCACCGCCTGGCTAGGCTCGAATGCCGTCCGCAATGCCCCGCACTGGCTGAACGCCGCACTGCTGGACCTAGAAACACGAGGCCTGCTGCAATGCGACCGACAGGCGGGAAAATACGACCTGCACCCGGTCGTGCGCGGCTACGCTGTCGATTCACTCAGCACGGAAGCACGCGCACAAACCGGCCAACAAGTCGCCGACTATTTCTCGTCGCGCCCAAGCCCACCCTACGAAGCCGCGACATCATTGCAGGACCTGGCCAACAGCATCCAAATCGTCCAGGCCCTAAATCTCGCTGGCAAGAACCAGACGGCCTGGGAGGTGCTTAACGGTGGCCTCGAGGATGCGCTATTTCGCCTCGAACACCACCACGACCGACTTGCGCTAATGCGACCACTTTTTCCAGGCGGCTGGTCGGCACCACCCGACGGCGTTGACAATCCTGGCTTCGTCGCGTTCAAGGCTGCACTTGACTTGGTAGGTATAGGCCTTATTCGCGAAGCAAGCATCCAGGAGGTTTTCTCCATCCAGGAGGGCGCCAGAACTGGATTAAGCACTGTACTCAGTACGGCGTTGTCAAACCATTCTGGCAATCTTCTTACCAGTGGAGAGGTGGCGAGGTCCGAGCGTATCCTGGCTCTCGCTCGCGACGTAGCAGTCGCAATTGCGAATATTCACGACACATTCCGATGCGATCGGATAGCGGTCGACCAACTAATTTCTAGAGGTGCCCTTGCCGAGGCGCGAACACATTGGGGCAATGTTGTCGGTAAGCTGCCACAAGAAGTGAGACACGATGGACGAACCGAGGCCCATATGCTTCTAATCGAGACGCTTTTGTTGTTACGCGAAGGTGCGTTGACCGCCGACGCTCTCGGAAGGGCCACTGCCCGCACCCAGGCACTCCGCCAACCAACATACGAACGCACGCTCCTGCACATCGCCGGCCAATGGCATCAAGCCGACGCCCGGCACGTAGACGCGGTGGAAGCTTATACGCGCGCCATCGAAATGGCCCGCGCCGTTGGCCTCCGCGACACGGGGGCAGAGGCCGGCCGTGGCCTCTCCCTCGCCCGGCTCGGCCGCCGCCCGGAAGCCGAGGACGCCGCTGCCACCGCCGAACACGACTCG
>Ga0206856_10158_pt1 | contig 22947 bp, 17 predicted proteins | sample Alteio_BWOrgCont_48_FD_152630 | JGI IMG/M metagenome (GOLD analysis project Ga0206856, IMG submission 152630) | Enriched cells from forest soil in Barre Woods Harvard Forest LTER site, Petersham, Massachusetts, United States -... | ecosystem: Environmental > Terrestrial > Soil > Temperate forest >...
CTGTAAATGGAAAACCCATTAACAGCATAGCAAAATGGAACGGCACCACATGGTCTAAAGTAGGAGGGAGCATTGGTGTAAGTAATGGAGGTTCTATTGACGCGATGACTATTTATAACAATTCGCTATATGTTGGAGGTGGTTTTGATAGTGTGGGAGGGGTATATGCTAAAAATATTGCGATGTGGACAGCCCCTAATTCTATCAACGAAATTAATAAAGGAACAGCTTTAGCAGTTTACCCTGACCCGGTATTAACTAATGTATACGTGAAAATAAATGGTATTACAGGCGAGAAAATGTATTATCGTATATATGACCAATTGGGGCAAGAGGTTAAATCAGGTGATTTTACACATGGTGTAAATACAATTGATGTATCCGATTTTAGTACAGGAATATACCTTGTATCTGTTTCCGCCAACGATAAATTATTTAGCACAAAATTTATTAAGCAATAAGGATTTTGTTCCTATATAAAAAAGAACTCAGGTTATAATATTATAACTTTGATAAATTATGAATGATGATTGATAATAAACTTAGTAGAAAGTTGAATCAATCCATTGTTTACTAGTATAAAATAAACTCCATTACTAAATCCGGAAACATCAAGTTGGAATGCCGTACTTCCTTTGGTCATTTCTACTTGTTTTGTAGCTACAAGTCTGCTGGTTACATCATATATCGATACAGTTGAAGTACCAGTAAATGGAGAGCCAAAGGTTACTGATATTAAATCGTTAGCAGGGTTGGGAGCAGCAATAATATTTTTTGTTCCCAAATCAACATTCACAGGTTCCATTTGTGATGTTGAACTATTTCCATCAAAGTTAATTTGTCTTACCTTGTAATAAGAAGTTCCTGAAAAGGGGCTGTCATCAGATGCTGAATATTGAATGGTTTTACTACTGTGTCCTGCGCCAGGCAAAGTTACAACAGGCTGCCAGTTTTCCCCATCTTTTGTTTTTTCTATTACAAATTGTTTATTATTTTCTTCAGAGCCTGTTGCCCAGGTTAGGTCTACAACATGGTTTGTAGCGTTGTATTGTGCATTAAAGTACAGTAATTTAATTGGTAATATAATTGAAGTCAAGCCACAGTTCTGAGCATAGCTATTAGGTGCAGTGGGTGCGGCGCTATTTGTACTTATAGGTGACAGATAAGTTTCGAAAGCACCGTCTCCGCTTGCTTCACTACCTGCATCGTATGAATAATAGTCAGTACAACCACCCCCTCCAACAATAGGAGAAAAATCAGTCATGAAATAACGAGTTGATCCTGCTGAATGGTCTAAATAATTACCACTTGCCTGTAAACCACCGGAACCAAATATTACATAAATTGGGCCAGATGGGCATATTCCCGAAAAATCGTAACAATTTGCACCGCACCATGTGTTTCCGCCTCCTGCTGCACAGAATAATACATAAGACCAAGGTGGTATAGCAACAGGGCTTGCCGGGTCGCTGGCAGCTATAAATTGTCCATTGCATGCTGCATTGCTGGCGTTCATAGTAGCAACAGTTGCATTCTGAACCATATAGTCACCCGTACCCTGTACCGTGTATGTCGTCATAGTAGCAACAGTGCTTCCATAGTCAATAGTTGGGGCAACAACAGTGTTATCCCAGCCATAAGAGCAAGTGTTCAGCAATAAATATTCTGAGTCTCCTTCTGTACATCCGCCACCAGCGGCACAAGTATTGCACCCATCTGTTGCTGCCGTTGACATATACGGACAGGTACACGTTGCAGTAGTAGCCCTGCTGGCAGATACTCCCGGAACAAGGTAACAAGATGTTGTTGTGTATTCAAAAATACCAACGTAATAAGTGGTGTTTGAAGAAAGCCCCAGAACAGTAACAGTACTTCCTGTGCCTTTATAAACAACCGTACCAGCACCTACCGCTGTACCGCTACCATAGTTATAGTTTGCTGTATACGTTGTGCCATTTGTCGGGCTGGTTATGGTTGAGCTTGGATATACAACTACTAATCTATCGGCGCCATTACCATTCGTCCAGTTTACGATGTAGCCATTGCAACCAATATTAGCAAATTTAATGGCTGATGCTTGTGTGGTTGGGCAGCAAGCAGCTGTTGTAGCCTGGCTTGAAGATAAACCGGGTGTAAGATAACACGCTACGGTATTATATTCAAAAACAGCAAACCAATATGTTGTACCTGCTGTTAAGCCTGTTATAGATACTGAATTTCCAGAACCTGTATACACCACACGGCCCGCACCAAGCACAGTACCACTTCCATATATAGTATTTGGAGTATATACAGTTCCATTTGCCGGGCTTGTTATTGTTGAATTAGGGTATGCAACCACAATTCTGTTGGCCCCATTTCCGTCCGTCCAGTTTACAGTAAGGCTTGTACAGTTAACATTAGTATATGTAAGGCTAGTTGCCTGTGTTGTAGGGCAAGGACAAGCAATTGTAGCTTTGTTGGAAGACAATCCAGGTGTCAAATAGCATGACGTGCTTATGTATTCAAATACAGCGTAATAGTATGTTGTGCTGGCAGATAATCCGCTCACAGTAATAGTGCTAGCCGAGCCGTCATAAACTACAAAACCCGCTCCAACAGATGATCCACTGCCATATGTGGCATTTTGTGTATAAAAAGTACCATTGGCTGGGGAGGTTATAGTAGAATTGGGATAAGCAATAACTAATCTATTGCCTCCATTCCCATTTGTCCAAGTTAAAGTGGTAGCACTACAAGTTACTCCTGAATATACAAGGCTGGTTGCTTGTGTTGTAGGGCAAGCACAGGTTGTAGTTGCCTGGCTTGAAGATAAGCCCGGTGTAAGATAACAAGCCGTAGTATTATATTCAAATACAGCAAAGTAATACGTGGTACTGGCGGCTAAGCCAGTAACTACAACGGAACTTCCTGTGCCATTGTAAACAACATATCCGGCACCTAAAGCAGTACCACTTGTGTATGCGGCATTAGCAGTATATGTGGTACCATTTGTTGGGGATGTTATTGTAGAGTTAGGGTAAGCAACAACTATTCTGTCCGCTCCATTTCCATTTGTCCAGTTAACAGTAATGCTACTACAGTTAATATTTGAATAGGAAAGACCACTGGCTTGGGTTGTAGCACAACAAGAAGTAGTTGCCTGGCTAGAGGAAGGGCCCGGAGTATTATAACAAGAAGGTGCATTATATTCAAATACGGCATAATAATAAGTAGTGCTGGCAGTCAAACCGGTAACCGCTACTGAAGTAGCACCGGTTCCGTTATATACAACAAACCCTGCTCCAATAGCCGTGCCACTTCCATATGTGGTATTTGCAGTATATGCAGTGCCTGATACTGGAGAGGTGATAGTTGAGTTGGGATAAGCTACTACAATTCTATCAGCTCCATTGCCATTAGTCCAGTTTACGGTTGTTCCTGTACAAGTTACACCTGAAAAAGCATTTAATGTTGCATCTGTTGAAGGTGCAGTAGAAGTTTCAGTTATAGTAACCTCATCAATAGCTATCGGATAGTTTACGTAATTACTCACCCCCGTAAACCTGACCTCGAAATTTGAAACGCAATACGCTGCCGGAATAGTTATTGATGCACTTTGCCAGTTATTACTAGTGACATTATAAGGGCTGCCGCCTTGTGAAGTAAATGATGTTCCTCCATTATTTGAAAATAGTGCAGATACTGAAGTTTCATCTTTATTAAAGTAGTAAAACTTAAGAGTTACCGAATAACAACTGCTGGCATAAGCAGACAGATCAATAGTAGGAGATGTTACAGAAGCAGTACCACCAATGTTAGCATCATAACAGTCGAAGTATATTGCATATGAACCTGCCTCAAAACAACCAGGGGCTTGGTTAACTCCGCATTTATCCTGTCCACTATTTATGGTTTGGTCATCTCTATAAAAATAATAACAAGTAGTTCCACCTCCCAGGCATGAGGTACAAGTACTTAATCCTGTCCATGTTTGTGTAGTAGGTATGCAAGAAGCTTGTGTAATTGAAGCTCCGCCTGCGTTTATTACAGTAAAAGCGCCATCAAAATTCTGATAGAATATAGTGGTTTGGGCATGAGAAATACTTGTAACACCTAATGCTAATAATAGAAGCGTAAGTTTTTGTACGTAGAAAAAGTACTTTTTTATATGTAATGTTCTTATCATTCAGGGGAATAGATAAAAGTTTAAATACCGAATTATTATTAACAAAGATAAATTTTAGCTTTCTGACAAATGTGCATCTTACATTATATATTTATTAAGTAAATCTATGAAAATCACCTCCACAATGTAGCAAAAACCAGTAACAAAAACAAATTAATCCCTCTTTTGTGTATCATTTGAGCTATTTAAGCAAATAACACTCAACTGTTGGTAGATGCAAAACAGCGCAAATAGTTGCATGACGTTAATAAGTTTTACCGAAATATTAACGAATCAACTGTAAGTAACCGTGATAGTTATAATCTTTATTACTGTAGTCAGTAGCCTTTATTATATAATAATATGTACCATCAGATTCTTCTATACCAGACATGCTTCTTCCCGACCAGTCAATATTTGGTGAATTAGCTTCGAATACTCTTTCACCCCAGCGGTTAAATATTTCAATAAAATAAGTTTGCATGCCACCCACAGTTACGTGAAATACATCGTTTTGCCCGTCTCCATTCGGAGTGAAGACATTTGGTATAAAGATGCTTTCAGTTACATGAATAGTATCTCTGGCCGTGTCCTGGCAACCGAAACTATTTGCTGCTATAAGGGTTACATAATATGTTCCAGGTATATTATATTGATAATAAGGATCAATGGCTGTAGATGTTCCACCTTCACCAAAAGTCCATAAATAATTTACGGCCCCGGTGCTTGTATTAATGAAACCTACAAATTGCCCACCAAGTATAGTTGTAGGATTACCAATAAATTGTGCAACAGGCATTGGCTCAGTATATACCAGCATTGAATCTGTTTTGACAGTATTGCAACCATCTGTTACACTGCATGTGTAATATGTTGGTATTGAAGGTGATACGGTATATGGACCAGACCCATTGGTAAGTCCATTATTCCACACATAATTATAAGCAGGCTTGCCTCCACTCACTGTAATTCTTACCGATCCACTTTGACCAAGACATATTGTATCGGGATTCATATCCACAACCAATGATGGATATAGGTAAATTGTTTGGAATGCACTATCAATACATGTTCCGTTACCGCCAATTACTTCATACGTTACAGGGCTTATTGCCGGGCTTACATTTACCGTAGGGCCGCTTGTCGAATTCAGTCCTGTCGAAGGCGTCCAAGTATAGCTAACCCCACCATTTGCAGTCATAGAAACTGATTGACCTGGGCATAATGTATCACCTGCCGACAGTTGTATGGTAATTATTGGGCTTATATTTACAGTAATACTTGTTGTTGTGGTGTCATTACATCCTGCAGCACTCGTTCCTATAATTGTATAAGTTGTCGATGTTATAGGAGTCGCTCCGGTACTAGAACATGTAGAGCATGTTAATCCTGCAGAAGGATACCATACATAGCTTGAAGCTCCGTTTGCAATTAGCGAATCGGAATTACCTGAACAGATTGAGGCTTTTGTAGCTGCGGCAACAATATTTGGTAATGGATTTACTGTGATGGAAACACTGGCTGAATCTTTACATCCTAAAGCATCAGTAATAGTTACGGAATAGGTTGTAGGAGAAGTTGGGTTTGCGATTGAAGTATCACAGGTAGAGCATGTTACAGATCCTGCAGGACTCCATATATAATTTACGCCACCAGAGGCATTTAACGAAGTAATGCCTCCAAGGCAAATTGAAGGAGTAGTGGCGCCTGCCGTTACTGATAACTGATCAACCTTTAAGCTTATTGTATCTGAAGCAGGACAACCCAAAGCACTTGTGCCGGTTACAGAATAAGTAGTTGTAGAAGTAGGATTTGCATTTGGATTTGCACAAGTTGAACAAGTAAGGCTACCTGAAGGTGACCAAATATAAGTTGAGGCACCACTTGCGTTTAGTGAAGTTCCATTTGCTCCAAAGCAAATGAACGGTGCTCCGGCAGACAGATTTAAAGTAGGTGTTGGGTTAACAGTTATAATCACAGTATTACTATCGGAACAACCGCTTCCCGATGTTCCTGTAACGCTATATGTTGTAGTTGTAACAGGTGTGGCTATCACAACAGCCCCAGTGCTATTATTTAGTCCCGTAGAAGGAGTCCAAATATAACTTGCAGCGCCAATGGCAGTCAGTTTTGTTGAATCTCCGGAACAAAGGTTGTTAGAAGCTGCAGACGCACTGACAACTAGTTTACCAACATTTATACTTATTGAGTCTTTTGAACTGCATATTCCATTTAGGCCGGTAATTGTATATGTTGCCGTGGCGGCTGGTTTAGCTATTACTGTATCGCCTGTTGTCACATTCAGCCCTACACCGGGGCTCCAAGTATAACTACCAGCTCCACTCACTACAAGTGTCACTGAATCGCCTGGGCATATACCAGGGCTGCCAGGAGTTATTGAAAGAGTAGGGGTTGGAGTAACATGTATTGTGATATTTACCGTATCAGTGCACCCTGAAGCATTACTACCAATTACTGTATATGTTGCTGTAAATGGTGGTGAAGCAATTACAGTAGATCCCGTCGAATTATTGAGTGAAGATGAAGGTGTCCATGTATATGTTGAAGCACCAGATGCGATCATGGTGTCAGATCCACCAGAGCAAATGTTGCCCGACGATGAAGCTGTTATACTGATGCTGGGTGAGGGATTGATTGATATTTTTACACTGTCTTTTCCTGCACATCCACTTCCGTTAATACCCGTAACTACATATGTTATAGCTGTAGTTGGTGTAGCCATTACAACTGCTCCGGTAGTGGCGCTCAATCCCGTTGATGGGCTCCATGTATAACTACTGCCACCTTTAGCGGTAAGCGTAGCAGAACTGCCTTTACACACCGACGCTAAAGTAGAATTAACAGTAATAGTAGGCGATGGGTTTACTTTAATAACAATTGTTCCCGAAGCATTACATGATCCTGAAGTTCCTGTTACAGTATATGTAGTAGCTGTAGTAGGGTTTGCGTATGGATTTGAACAGGTTGTGCAGCTTAACCCCGTTGGAGGATTCCATGTATATGTTGTTGCTCCACTAGCATTTAATATTGTAGAATCACCTAAGCAAATTGTGGGAGAAGGTGAAGCTGTTGCAGTCACTGATAATGAAGCTGCCACTGTTATTGTTACACTATCCTTGCTTTTGCATCCATTTGCATTAGTTCCGGTTACATAATATTGTGTAGTTACCACTGGACTTGCAGTTGGGTTTGAACATGTGGCACAGCTTAATCCGGTAGTAGGTGTCCAGGTATAGGTTGATGCTCCTGAAACATTTAAATTAGCAGAGCCACCAGAACATAAAGACTTAGATGAACTGGTTAATAATAGAGTAGGTGTAGGATTAATGCTTATGGCAATTTTTGAAGTGTCAACACATCCGCTAGCTATACTTCCAACAACCGTATAAGTTGTAGCCACCGTGGGTGTTGCTGTAACGCTTGCGCCAGTTGTAGCTGAAAGATTAGTTGCCGGGCTCCAGGTGTAACTGGTTCCACCAGTTGCTGTTAATGTTATAGGACTCCCTGCACAAGTTGATGTTGCCGTAGAAGAAACAATTACAGGGTTGGTTGTAGGTTTAAAACTACCACCCTTTAAAAATACACCGGAATCAAACTTCCCATTGCCAATATTGCCTACTCCAAGTTTTATATGATATTTTTGACCACATTGAACTTTTGCCTTGGCTGTAAGAACAGTAGTAAAACCGCCATAACCAACTGTAGTAACTGCCACACTGGCCGGACAATTAGAGCAAACAGTAGTTTCAGAGCAGTTTGAGCCTGAACTTGCTGGGGGAGAATTACATACATAATATTGTGAATTGCCGCTACAGTTCACATTTTTTATTGAAACAGCGGTAGCGCTTCCTGGTATTGTCGCGAGATTTATTGCACCATTGGTATATGTGCCTGCTATTCCTGGCCCACTCAGAAAAAAGCCAAAATCATCATAATAGGTATCCTTGTAGAAACATGGTTCTTCGTTTGAGCCAAAAACATATTGAAATTCAACTGAATCTGATGGGGCTATAAAATCAAATTGTAGTAGGAAACACGAATAAGTATTACTCAAAGTAGTTCCAATAAGTGTTGCAAGATCCTGATCTTCATATGTATTGGCATTAGGCCATCCATTTGTACTTCCGTAATTGTATGTAGTCCATTTACCGTCACCATTGTCATTAGTCTTTTGGTTAGGGCCTTGCGCAAGGCCAATACCTCCATTACATATTATAACCCCTGTATCCATCCCAACATTCGACTTGGTTCCATTAAAGAAACCAAACGCAGTATCAATTCCCTGGAATGTTATATTAGTTGCAGTAATGCCATTCCCCAGTAGCACGTTGTTAACTAAGTAAGCTATTGAGCTGTAATTGCCTTTACGTGTGGTGGTAAGTTGGCCACTTGAGCTGCTGACAAAACTAAATTGCAGTAAAACGGTAAGAAAAATAATTTTTAAAAAAAAGTTTTGTAGTTTTTTTATTTTCATACCAGGGAATATGCTGTCTTATTCTATTACAATGAAGCCTATACTTACAAAATAGGCAAACTTAAATGGCTTAATTATTAAGAATACATTAAATAAACAATTGTAGTGCATTTCATTTTGATAATCAATTGTTTAATTTGAATTAATTAGAACCTAAAAACGATTTAGTTTTGTTTCATCCATTTTGGTATAACAAAGGGCTGTATAATCTATACCACACAACAGATGCTTCTGTTGCTTGAATGGTTGCATTAAATTGCAACTATAAAGCCGAACCCTATTTATAATGGGGTTCGGCAAAATATTTGCGGCCGCAAACATTGCTGTTTTTTGTTTCTGTAATTTCAAATTATTGACTTTATTTAATAATGCTGACCTTCCCAACATACCTATGCTGACTATGGAAAACATCTGTTATAACTATTAAATATACATAGGTATCTTCTTGACATTCAACTGAGGAGTTCTGTACTTTACCGTTCCAAGGTTTATTAATATCTGTACAATGGTATAATTGCATTCCCCACCTGTCAAATATCCACATTTCATAGCTGAGTAGTCCAATTCCTTTACCAACAAAATAATCATCAATACCATCCCCATTCGGGGTAAATGCATTTGGAACATAAAAGGTCCATACTGGCTTCACTACAATGGGTTCCTTAACAGAGTCTATGCAGCCATATTTATTAACGACAATAAGTGTTGTATAAAAAGTACCTGTATCCTGGTAAGTATGTGTTGTGTTTTCAGTCACTTTCAAGGAATCTAATCCATCACCAAATGTTTCCCATGTCCAGCCAACTGGGTTACCTGTTGAAGTATTTGTGAAATAAACAGTAGGGTCGTTAATTAAAACCGTTGGGTTAGGTGAGGCGTTGAAACTGGCTACAGGTAAAGGCCATGCGGTTATGTAATTAGGTCTCGTAAAGGTTTCAGTACACCCATTTTTTGTAGAAACTGTAAGGGAAACGGAATACGTACCAGGTGTTTTGTAACAATGGGCTGGTGCCGGCAATGTATTAGAGTCAGAAGAGCCATCACCAAAATTCCATAACCAAGTACTAATTACTCCTGGAAGAGCTACTTTACTCGAGTCGTTAAACTTAACACATAAAGTTACGCATCCAGCCGTATCACTATTGAAAAGGGGTACTGGATTCGGGTTTACTATTACATTCTTGGTAATTGAATCAATACACCCATTATTTGATGTGATCTTTAGTGTCACGGGGTACGTGCCGGCGGCTAGATATAAATGAGAAGGATTTTGCAGAATGGCAGTTCCACCATCACCAAAACTCCAACTCCAGCTGGAAATGGTACCAGAACTTATTGTCGATCCATCGGTGAATTGAGTGGCATTACCTGCACATGGTGTAGTGGCATTAAAAGCTGCAACAGGCAAGGGGTTAACTACAACTGTTGACTTCAATGTAGAATCGCATCCATTATTGGAAGTAACAGTTAGTGAAACAGTGTAAGTACCCGAAGTTGCATATAAATGGGTTGGGTTTTGAATATTTGAAGTAGAAAGGTCTCCGAATGACCATACCCATGAAGCAATTGTTCCTCCGGCAGCGATTATTGAGCTATTTGTAAATACTGTTGTGTCACCCTGACAGACATTTGTTCCAACAAAAGCTGGTATGGGAACCGGATTAACTTTAACACTGTCAACTACAGTATCACCACATCCACCGGTTGATACTATCAGGGTTACAGCATAAGATCCAGGTAGATTATAAGTATGTGTTGGGTTTTGCAATGTTGAAGTGCCTGCATCTCCAAAATTCCAGTTCCAGCTATTAATTGTTCCACTACTTACAGTTGAATTATCTGTGAATTGGGTCGCATGCCCCTGGCATACAGTAGTAGCAGTAAATGCGGCGACAGGTACAGCACTTACAACCACATTTACAGTAATTGTACTTTGGCATCCTAAATTAGATGTAACAGTTAAAATAACCGGATAGGTTCCAGGAGCAGAATATGTGTGGGTTGGATTTTGAAGAGCGGAAATATTATTAGCACCAGACCCAGGGTCGCCAAAATTCCAACTCCAGGTAGCGATACTTCCGCCTGCAATTACAGATTCATCTGTAAATACTGTAGTTTGCCCGAAACATGCTGCGCTATATTTAAACAACGCAGTTGGTAATGGGTTTACCACAATAGTTTGAATTGAGGTGTCTGAACATGGTCCGCTTCCTGCAATTTGAGTAACAGTGAAGGTCCCTGCTGTAGCATAAGTATGAGATGGGTTCTGTGCAGTTGAAGTATTATTTGCACCTGAAGAAGGTTCACCGAAATTCCATTTCCAAGATGAAGCACCCTGAGAGGTATCTGTAAATACGGTTGGGTTATTTAAGCAGACGGTAGATGCTTTGAAACCAGCCACAGCATTTCCGTTTACAATTACTTTAATATTTGTGTCCCCACCACAACCTTTCCCACCGCCACTTGCTGTTGCACTTAAATTAACTGTATAAGTACCGACTGCGGGGAATGTATGAACAGGATTTGTAAGATGACTACTGTCATTTGTTCCGGATCCCGGATCCCCAAAATTCCAGGTGTATGTATTACCTGCAAGTGGGTTAGTAAGGTTTGTAAATTGAGTTACATTACCAAGGCAAACTGTATCAGCCTTGAAAAATGGAACAGGTGCTGCACCCACGCTACTGACAATAACTGTGTCGAGCGTATCGGCACAGGAAGACCCGATAATACTTTGTAAGATCACGGTGTATTTACCAGCGCATCCTACTGTAATAGCTTGGGTATTTGTTGGTCCTATAATACACGGCCCCGACCATGTATAAGCTGCTGCTGTTGGTGCTGTAAGGGTAATTGGGTTGCCACAAATAGCTGGAGATGATGTAAGTATTTCAAGCGGTGCACAAGTAGCATCAAAATAAGCATAACCAAAATGCCCCCCGGGAGCACAGTCAGATACTTCTATGTAAACACTTACACATTGACCAATATAATGTTCCAGAGGAACAAAAGCGCTTGTCCATTGATTATAATAGGTTTCTGTTGTTTTGTTACCTATGGGATTTGTGTAACTAATACTGTCAAATCCTTGATTTTGCGCGCCATTTGCCACAACCTCATAGTTTCCGCAATGCGGAATGGTATCACCATTTTGATCGAACATAGTAAGATTAAAGAACGGGAGGTTATATGAGGTATGCTGGCCGCCCTGTGCCGCTGTTGGGTTTTGCAGTACAACTGAATAATAATAAGTAAAATTGCAGGTGGCTTTAGTAACTATAAATGTATTTGTAAGTACAGCTATTTGAGACCCAGGTACATTAGAGTCTCCAATTCTACATGAATACTTACCCCCTACAGGGCATACTACTGGCACCCCCGTAATTGGGTCAGTACCTGCTCCACTCATAATTTCGAGCATATTAGTCGCTGCAGGGTGGTTACCGGTAACGGTTGGATCATTGTCGGCAGTAGTTACAGCCCCATATGGACCTGAATAAGTAATAGCTCCGTACGAAAAAGCTGTTGAAGATGAATTGTTGGAAAGGTAACCACCAGTCCAACCACTAAGGTTACCATTCTCAAATCCTAAATTATCACAGGGATTAGTATTACATGTTGGTAATGTTGGGGTATGTGAGCGATGAACGACCTCTGAAATGCTTGAGGGGTATTCTTTTTTTATGCCTTCAAAGGTGTTGTAAAGAGAAAGGTATTTTGTTGATTCCTGATTCAAAAAAATGGTAAGCTCGTTACTGCTTATGGCATTATTTTTCAGGTGAGATAGTATAAATTTATTTTTATAATTCAATAAACTATCTTGATAATATATACTGAATTCCTTCATATCCTGACTTGTCGAGCCTGTCTGCTTTTGAACTAATTGCAGTATATTAAGGGAGTCGTATTTTTCATACAAAACCTCAGAGAAATCTTCGGTAGTTTGTATTTGGTGTTTTATTTTTTGAGAAAAAGAAAAAAACGGAACAAGCAATAAAGCCTGTAATACACACAGTGAGATAATTCTTTTCATAAATAGTTAATTAACCAGGGAGTTAACTATAATTCAAAACTATGACAAATATAGTCATACCACGTAGAAAATGCAACTTTTCTGAGTGTTCTGTACGTGTATTGAACTAGCTATCAGTAAATTGCAAACTCTCTTTTACAATAAGAGAGGATAAACATACAAATGGTTGGGTTAGTTGAAAATTAAAGTGCTTTATGTGCTCCGTCGCAAAAGGGCTTTTTAGCTGAATATTTGCAGCCACAAAGTTTTACAGTTTTAGTTTCTGTAATTTCAAATTCAACCGGGGTAAAAGAAGTTGTGCGGTGGGAACCATCACAAAATGGCTGATTTTTACTCAGGCCACAAGCACACCAATAATATTTGCCAGGTTGAAGTTCTACGGGATAATTAGCTTTTTGTGCAATATTGGGGTTTTCCATGAATTTTGTTTTAGATGGGCCGCAATGTACTTCTTAATTTCCTAACCGGCCACATTCATTTTAAAGCCGACTCCATGTATGTTTTCAATTTTCACCTTGTCATCTGAATTTAAATATTTTCTCAAACGAGATATAAATACATCCAGACTTCTGCCCATAAAATAATCATCATCACCCCAAATAGTCTTTAGTATTTCTTCACGCTTAATTATCTTATCCTTATTGATACATAAATATCTCAATAATTCAGCCTCTTTTAAAGTTAAATGGGTTTCTTCTTTATTGTTTTTCAGTAAAAGATCCTCAAAATTGAATGTATAGCTTCCTATTTTAAATTGAGTGGGGAGTTCATTATTAATAGTGCTTACTTTACTCCTTTTTAAAAAGACCTCTATTCTCAGCAAAAGTTCCTCAATACTGAAAGGCTTAGATATGTAATCATCGGCTCCTGTCTTAAATCCCGCAATTCTATCTTCTTTCATGGTTTTAGCCGTAATGAAAATAATCGGGATATTCTTATTGTTTTCACGAATATGTTTTGCAAGAGTAAAGCCATCCATCTCGGGTAGCATTACATCAAGAATACATATATCGAAGTCTTCTTTATTATATGCTTCTAATCCGCTTTTACCATCTTTGCAATAAACAACACGGTACCCTTTTAATTTTAAATTATCACTGGTTACAAAACCAAGGTTAACATCATCTTCTACATAAAGAATTTTAGGTTTCGTGGTTTCCATTATTCCTGAACGGGTATTTCAATTATAAAGTTACTCCCTTTATTTAATTCACTTTCCAATACTATCTTCCATTTATGCGCTAACACAATGTTTTTAACATAACTAAGGCCCAACCCGAATCCCTTTACATTGTGCACATTACCAGATGGAACTCTGAAGAACTTATCAAAAACACGTTTCTTATATTCTTTATTTATCCCTATTCCATTATCAGCAATTGATAGGAATAATTTACTCCCCTTATTATATGTGCTTATTTTAATGAGCAGTGATCCTTTAGAATATTTTATGGCATTATCCAGCAGGTTAAAAATCACATTTGTCAGATGTTGTTTGTCAGCAAGTACTGAGTAATGGGATGCATTAAGATTCAGCTCTACTTTTCCTTGTATGCTTTGAATGTTAATTGCAAAGCTCTCTAAAACAGTATGAAGCAATGCATGAACACCAATAATTTCTTTATTTAATTTAAATTCCTGCCTTTCTGTTTTTGCACTTTGTAAAACTCTTTCTACCTGGTTGTTTAGCCTTATGGCTTCTTCTTTTATAATACCCGCATAGGTCGATAGCCGTTCTGGTGTATTAACAATACTTGGGTCAGATAATGTTTCGGTTGAGATAATAATAGTGGACAGCGGTGTTTTAAACTCGTGAGTCATATTGTTTATGAAATCCCGTTGCACTTCAGAAAGCCTGCGTTGCCTGAGAATAATGAACATAGCGCAGCCGAAAAAGATAATTACAAATAAAAGAATAATAGAGGTAAGTACCCAGTTATCCATTCGGCTGATAATGTAGCTTGACCTGTCAGGGAAGTATACACCAAAATAATAAACGAATTTATCGAGCTTGGGTAGGTTTTTTACCGGTTTGTTTTCGGCTGATTTATTTGTGCTGATATGATTGCCGTAAACCATTTTATCACTAGAGCAATCATAAACCCCGTAGTCAAATTCAGTGTTTACACCAAGTTTGTCAAATTCATTTACCAGGTAGTATTGTAATGCTTTTGCATCAATTGCGTTATTTACATTTACTACATAGTAATCTGTTGAAACCTCATTTATCAGGTCTTGGGTTGGAAGAGTGAATTGCCCATAGTCAGCAAGTTTTTCGGCCGTGTTTCGTAGTGCTATCTGAATGGTCTGATCGAATTCCTTTTCTTTCAGGTCAAACGCTTTACGCACCCAGTATATCTGTATAAGTATCACCCCTATTACAGATACGGTACCTAGTAAAACTACAAGCCTTATAGTATTTTTTCTCATCGACGCTAATTTAAATGGATTATCTGAGCAGATGGATATAATTAACAGTTCATTAACAAACGTTGTATAGTCATTAACACGCAAGGGGCCAATGTGGCAATATGTTTGCGGCATAAATAATTATTAACCTTAAAAAAACAACAAAATGAAAAAACTAATTCTTTCAGTCGTTCTGCTCGCCGGACTATCTTCAATGAATAGTTTAAAAGCGCAACAAATGCACAATGATCCTAATGCCCCTGTTATGGCATTTGAAAAGGATACTATTGATTACGGTACTGTAGCCTATGCATCAGATGGTACCCGTTATTTTACATTTAAAAATACCGGGAAAGAGCCTTTAATTATATCTGAGGCTCACGGTTCTTGCGGTTGTACAATACCAACCGCACCAAAAGAACCAATTCAGCCTGGTCAGACTGCGCAAATAAAGGTGCATTATGACACTCAACGTGCCGGGCAATCTTTCTTTAAAACAGTTACCATTACCAGTAATGCCACTGATGCAATAAAAACTGTATACATAAAAGGGACTGTTTTGGCAGAGGCAACGCAAACAACACTGAAGTAAACAAAAGTATTATCTGGTCATAGAGCCCCGTAGAAATATGGGGCTCTATTTATTTTACCGATAAATATGTTTCTACTTCAGCGTTCGATGGGTTCTGGGCTTTCGGTCCATAAACATCAAAATCAGCTGCATACTTACGTTTAATATCCGATTGCCATATATGCACCCAGGTGCTAACCACACAATCAGGCAATTTACCTGTTGATGTATAAATTCGGTAATGTGAAGGTGAAACAATTATTCCGGTCATTCCAGCAGGTATACTATCGAGCGACTTTACTCTGCATCCCAGTAAGGTAGTGTATTTTCCATTGGCATCACTTTCATAGTCGGTATATACACAATACGTATCATCTGATACTTTATTATGAATATTTGCTCCAAGATTCTGTATCATGTATTTGGTCCATAAATCCCCAATATCTTTCTGCGATTGCATATTCTGATTTGTAGTTCGCACAGAAATGCCAACAATGAAGAATTGAGAAAGCTCTTCGGTTTTGTATTTCATTTCACTGGTATTGTTACAGGATATAAGCAAGGATGTGCTGATTATGTATATGCAAAATTTCCTCAGGCTCATATTTGTATGGTATTGCAGGACTAAATTAATAAATATGCTTAACATACCTGTTGGCTGATTTAAAGGGTATTTAAAGAATATATATAGTGTATTATATTTTGACTAAATTCGCCTAAACTAATTAATCTACCCATGGGAATTTTCAGTGGAATATCACACGAATTAATTGATATTATAGAGTGGAAAGACGACTCGAGCGATGTAATGCTTTGGCGTTTCCCTCGTTGGCAGGACGAAATTAAGAACGGTGCAAAACTAGTTGTTCGTCAGGCGCAAGTAGCAGTATTTGTAAACGAAGGTAAAATTGCCGATGTTTTCGTACCGGGAACTTACACACTTGAAACACAAAATATACCAATTTTAAGTACACTTAAAGGTTGGAAATATGGTTTTAATAGCCCATTCAAAGCTGAGGTGTACTTTGTGAATACAAAACAATATACTGACCAAAAATGGGGAACGAAGAACCCTATTATGCTTAATGATGAGAAGTTCGGCATGATCGATCTTCGTGCATTTGGTACTTATGCTTTTAAAGTTTCTGATGCAAAGAAATTTCTGGAGGAAATTGTTGGAACAAATGCTGCTTTTACTACAGAAGATATTGACGGACAGTTACGCAGTATGCTGGTATCTAAACTTACTGATGCAGTTGCAAAGAGTGGCTTAGGTATTGAGAAGTTTTCTGCAAGCCTTGACGATTTTTCAACGTTTGCAAAGGAAAAACTCGATCCTTCATTTACTGAGTATGGACTTACCCTAACAAAACTGTTAGTGGAAAATGTTTCCTTGCCACCGGAATTACAAAAGGAAATATACCAATACAGCAGGCTTGGAAAGATTGATATGAGCAAACTGGCTCAAATGAATATGGCTAACTCTATACAAACTGCTGCAGGTAATCCGGGGGGATTAGCTGGTGCAGGTATGGGAATTGGTGTAGGATTAGGTATGGGTAATATGATGGGCAATATGATGGGACAGAGTATGAACCAGATGCAACAACAGCAACAGGCTTCTCCGCCTCCTCCTCCAATTCCGCAAGCAGTACAATACTTTGTGGCTGTTGATGGTAAACAATCAGGCCCATTCAATGAGCAGCAATTGGCTCAAATGGTGCAGGGTGGTTCATTAACCCGTGAAACACTAATTTGGAAAGCGGGTATGGCAGCATGGTTGGCAGCAGGACAAGTAGCTGAAGTAGCTAGTGCGTTTGGCGCAGCACCGCCTCCAATTCCATCTTAATAATAATTAAATGCAATAAAAAAAGGCTTATGAATTTCATAAGCCTTTTTTCTTTCTCTTAATAGAGTATTACATTGTTTCATCAGCACTTGGGCCATACATGCCTGGTACTGGTACGTCAAGTAATCTAAGGTAAACACTAAGTTGGCCTCTGTGGTGTACCGCATGGCTTAATGCGAAATTGCGAACAACTCCTACAGCAGGCATTGTGAAATAAACTTTTTCGCCCTGCTTTAATGACCATGGCCTCATAAGTTTTTCATCAGTCGCATTTTCGAGTTCTTTTAATGCTTCACCGGTGTTTTTGTCAAACAGGTCGAGCACTTCTTGAAGAGATGAAGGAGGCGCGCTTTGTGCAGGAGGGTTCTTCGCGAAATCATATTCAGTTGCATTGATCGCACGACCTATCCAAATAGGGTTACTTGCAAGGTGACGGCCTAGTTTCAAAAGCTCCATTGATTTCGCATGTGGTTTCCATGTGTATTTGTCTGCAGGAATGCGTTCGAGCATTTTACGTGTGTTGGCTGATTCCATTTTGAATTCAGCAATGAGTCCTTGATTGATTGCCATTAGTTTGGTTTTTTATTGTTTGTTTTTAAGAAGACGTGTTTTGTTCTGTTTTACTTCTAAAGAGTGAAGTGTATTTGAATTTAGTTAGTAGGTGATACCCATTTAATTACTGCGTTACCTTCAATAACTATTTCATTATTGCTATTGTAGCAATTAGTGCTTAGTTTATAAATTGATTTTTCCGTAAGGATTTCCATAATCTCAACCACGCAGGTAACCTCATCATTTAAAAAGACAGGCCTTTTAAAATTGACGGTTTGAGATAGGTATATAGAACCATTGCCAGGCATTTTGTTACCAAGCACTGCAGAAATTAAACTCGAAACCAATGAGCCATGAACGATCCTCTGCTTAAAGATGGTTGTAGCGCTATATGCGTCGTCCAGATGTATGGGGTTCTTGTCTGTTGAAAGTTCAGCAAATAGTTCAACATCTTTAGCTGTGAACGCCTTTTTTGTCGTTGCTTTATCTCCTGCTTTGTATGCCATATGCTCTTATTGAATTCTTATTTTGTTAGGACTATTTCTTTAGTTTATCGTTGCAATCTTTTAGCATTTTATCGTTTACCGCTTTACCCCAATGTGGTTTATGGATGTCCTGACTATCGTTAGGGAAAAGGGATGCGGCCTTCGCAAGTAACGGTTGAGCTTTTTCAGGCCCGCCGCCAAACAACTTTGGCGTATAATATAAGCCAGTACCTTGTAAATAGAACACCCTGGGGTTATTCGGATTTAGTTTCAGGGCCTGGTCATAATACCCTTGTGATATCTTGCCATATTTGCCGTGTCTCGATTGAGGATCGACTGAAAGTCTTGCATTGGAAAGTAATGCGCCTAATACAGCAATCTCATCATTGGCTGTATCCATCAGTTCAATCTTGCTGAAAAAGTTATCAGCTTCGTCAAGCATTGGATCCTTTTTCTTTTTATCAGGCTCCTGGAAAGAAAGCACTGCAATACTCCATGCTGCATAGTAATTAGCCAGCCAGTAACTAGAGTTTTGTTTAGCGATCAACTTAAACTGATTGCTTGCGAATAATAGTTGCGGATATATTTTAGCAGTATCGAATGCTGCATAGGTTTGTATTAAACTGGTATCAACCGATTGAGCTTGGCTGTTTTTACCTACCAGCATACCCAAAGCAGCAACAATAATAAGAAGTGTCTTTTTCATAAGGTTCAAAGTTAATGGTTTATAGTTCATCTTTTTTAAATGGGGTTAGTGAAAGAAATATTCCTGCAAATAAACTGCGATACAAGGCCGGTTCAATAGGGTAACGTACATCTCCATTATCTGAATAATTATAACCAAGTATGTTTTTATTGTTTGTCAGGTTATCTATACCAAGGTAAAACACACCAAATAGCTTCTTTACCCTGAATAGGTAGCTGATACTTAAGGCGAGGTCTTGATACGGAATAGTGCGGTCTCCTAAAAATGTTGGGTTAAGTGGATTATAATAAGGCCTACCGGAAGCATAATTATAAGTTAGAGAAACATTCATACCCGGTTTTTCAAAAAAATATTTGGTTACAATATTTAAATCGTTGTTTGCAACAAAATCAGGTTGAGCTTCGGCTATGTAATTAGCATAAAGCCTTTTGGTATCGATATAGCTGTATGATATCCAGTAGTCGAAGTCGTTAATGCTTTTTTTATCTCTCCAAAAAACGTCAACACCTTTCGCATAACCATAGCCACTGTTATCAACAGGCCAAAAGAACGGGCGATAAGGATTTGGGTCATATGGTACGCCTTCAGGAATAATTTCACGTATCAGGTCATTATATGATTTGTAATAACCTTCTACACGGAAGGTTCTGTCATTCTGCATATACTGGTAGTTTGCAATATAATGGGTTGCTTTCTGAAAATTTGCTTTAGTGTCTCCAAACAATAAGTATTTATCCGATGGATCCTGGTAAAACATACCATAGGCTAAGGACACCTGGCCTGATTTGCCGACACGTATTGCTGCTGACACACGAGGGGCTAAGTCACTTTTACCTAATAATTGACTGTATTCATAACGTACACCTGGTTTTATTGCAATCCATTTAGCCGGTTTCCACTCTGCTTCAAGGTATCCTGCCATAATGGTCTCTTTAAATGAAATGTCAACACTATCAAATTGCTGCCACTGAGAATAACTTTGTAACTCGAACCCTGCATAGGCAAAAACTTTATCTGATATTTCATGATCTAATTCAATCCTTCCGGCTGTGCGCTTATCTTGTTTGTCAAATATCTGACCACCCCAGTTTACAGAGTCTCCATTCTGTGTGTACGATGTTGCAACTGTTAAGAAAGTGTTTTCATTAAATAAATGCTTGTAGTACAGACTCGCCGTGCCATAAGAGTTTTGAAGTTTGAATGCAAGTGTAGTATCAGGTTGGTTAGGGTTAACAACATCAATACCACTCTTATATTGGTTGTAATTTGCCGTGAGTTTTAAAATATCACCTGCTTTGTTTGTCCATACATACCTCAAATTGCCACCAACACCGGCAGGTGGCTGAAAGAAATCGATATTGGTTTTAGTGATACCATAAAACGGTTGTGTATTTGTATAGTTAATACCACCTTCTAAAACAGAGTGGTCCCATAGTTTTGAAAAAGATAAACCAACACCGGCCATATTAATATTTGCATTGAATGTTGTAGCTTCAGGCAAATCATTTGTACTAAGGTCTAATATTCCAGATAGCGCTTGCCCATAGCGTGCGCTATAACCTCCACTGCTAAAAGATATTCCCTTAAACTCATAAGGCCCAAAACGGCTGCGCTGTGCCACACCGGGTACAGGACTAAAGAATGGATCCTGCACAACAAGCCCGTCAACTATAGCAGCTGATTCACTTGCATCACCACCACGTACAAATAACCCCGTTTGGTCTGCTACTTTTTCAACGCCGGGCAAGGTTTGAATAGCACCTACTACATCACCAGCTGCACCTGCAGTTGTATATATATCGAGTGTAGTTAGTACTGCAACCTTTCTGTCATTATTCGCTTCCATAGAACCAGCCATAATGGTTACCTGGTCAAGCGAACTTGAGTTTGAGCCCAATGTAAGGTTCACAATAAATGTTTTACCGGTATCAGGAACAAGATTGTAAGATGCAGTATCGAAGCCGATTGCTGTTGCAATTAAAGTAATATTTTCTTTTTTGCTGACTTTAATTGTATAGCGACCGAGTGTATCGGTCAGTGCTCCTGAAATAGTATTCTTCACATAAACGGTTGCATAAGGAATAACTTTTCCTTTTGCTTCGGAAACCTTACCTTTAATTACCATTTGGGCATTGGCAGGTATCGATAAGAAAGTTATTGGTATAGCTAACGCTAACAATTGTAGTTTTTTTATCATTTTCATTTGGTTAATAGTTTAATACTTCGCAACGGAAGTTTCTTCTGTTTAATAATCGTATAATTTCTTCTGATCGTACTTTGCCTTTTGGGTTTTCTACTCTCAGTATTTTCTCATTGTCGTCGAGGTCAATAGTTATTTTATGATTGGGGAAAGTTGCATTCATTTCTCCAACCAGGTAAAGGGCGTTACGTTTGCCACGTACATTGGTTTTGAATATTTCAATGGAGCTCATGACGGGTAAATTATATTCCAAGAATTGATTTTAGTTTAGGATAACCTGATTTACTGATGGGCACTTTAGCACCTGATTTTAAAATTGCGAGATGGTTCTCTTTCTCGTATGGTTCAATGCGTGTTACCTGTTGAATTTGTACTATGAAGGAGCGATGAACTCTAACGAATTGAGTTTTATCCAGAACATCTTCAAAGTAGCCCATGGTTTTCTTTTTCAGGTACGAGCCATCTGCAGTGTGAATTTTGACATAGTCGTCATCAGCTTCCAGGTAATGAATTTCATGAGTAGGTATTATTCGAATTTTCGTCCCTGTTTTAACAACCACCCTGTTATGTTGTTCAGGTGAGTGAGAAGCAGTTTCTACTAATGATTCAATACTCGCTTTGCCATCTTTCTTTTCATATTGCTCCATCCATTTTTTTACGGCTTTGTCAAACCGTTCTTTACTGAATGGCTTTAATAGGTAATCCACTGCATGTGCTTCGAAAGCCTTCATAGCGTATTCATCAAATGCTGTAGTGAAAATTACTGCAGGTTGGGTGTCGAGTAATTCGAGCATTTCAAAACCATTGATCTTTGGCATCTGTACGTCAAGAAAGATAAGGTCAGGCTGGTGTTGTGCAATTGCTTTTACACCTTCAAATCCATCTCCGCACTCCTGAACAATTGAAATGGTAGGGTAGTGCTGTAAATATTCGGCAACAATAGACCTTGCCAATGGCTCGTCATCTATAAGTATTGCTTTAATCATGCTGTTGAGGTATTATAACAGTTGTAGTAAATAAATCTCCTTCAGTTTTTGTTTCTATTAAGTCTTTGCGTGCATATAACAAATACAATCTTCTTCTGATCGAACTAAGCCCGAAGCCCGTACCTTGTCTTGTTTGTGAGGTTTGCGGGTCAAAAGGGTTTTGTATTGAGATGGATAGCTGTGCGTTTTCAAGTTTTGCAGTAATGCTGATTGTAACCGAACCGGTTGTGTCATATAACCCAAATTTAATAGCATTCTCAACAATTGGTTGTAGCAGCATTTGCGGAATCTGGCATTTCAGGCTTGTTTCATCGTTCTTAACTTCTGTGCGTAATCTATGTCCGAAACGTACCTTTTCAATATCAAGATATAGTTGCAGGTAGTGCAGTTCTTCTTCTAGGCTTACCAACATTTTCTCATCATTCTTAAGTGTGCCCCTTAGAAAATCTGCCAGTACGTTTCTTTATCGCGTTCTTGATGACAGGCTGGATGGCTCTTATTCATTGGCTATTGT
>Ga0206856_10166_pt1 | contig 22846 bp, 20 predicted proteins | sample Alteio_BWOrgCont_48_FD_152630 | JGI IMG/M metagenome (GOLD analysis project Ga0206856, IMG submission 152630) | Enriched cells from forest soil in Barre Woods Harvard Forest LTER site, Petersham, Massachusetts, United States -... | ecosystem: Environmental > Terrestrial > Soil > Temperate forest >...
TCCGCCACCGCTTGTGGTCAATACGGTAATTAACAATAATGCCACGGCCTGTAACAACTCTGGCAGTGCAACTGTTAATGCCAGTTCCGGACTGCCGAACTATACTTATTTATGGAATACAGGAAGTACTAATGTAACATTGACGGGGCTATCTGTCGGTACGTACACAGTAACGGTAAAAGATGCGAATGGATGCCAGGCCACTGCCACAGCCACTATAACTGTTCCACCGCCACTTGTTGCGAATGCATCTGTAAACAACAATACAGAAACATGTATTAATAATGGAAGCGCCATAGGTAACGGAAGTGGTGGCACACCGGCTTATACTTATTCATGGGCTCCTGGAGGACAAACTACTACCACAATCACAGGACTTTCAGCCGGTACATATACCCTTACTGTTAAAGATGCTGCCGGTTGTAATGCTACAACCAGCATAACCATAGGTACTTTACTTGCTGTCGTAGTCAATACCACTGTAAATGCAAACACAACTGAGTGTACTAGCGTAGGCAGAGCAACTGCATCGACAAGTGGTGGTATTACTCCTTATACTTATTTGTGGAGCCCGGGCGGGCAGACTACCGCCCATATTACAGGATTGTCTGCCGGAACTTACACAGTAACTGTAAAAGATGCTGACGGATGTACTGCAACGGCCACTGCTGTTATTACAGCACCGCCGCCACTTACAGCCAATGCAGTGGTGAATACAAACAGTTCAGAATGTATCTACAATGGCAGTGCAACTGCCAGTCCTACAGGAGGTACTTTGGCCTATACATACTTATGGACAAATGGAAGTACAACTAATAATGCGAGTGGTTTATCCGCCGGTACGTATAATGTAACCATTACAGATGCCAATGGATGTACTGCTACAGCCAGTGTTGTTATTACGGCACCACCACCGCTTGTTGGAGGAGATACAGTAAATTCAAACACCACAGCATGTACAACTGTAGGAAGCGCTACAATTAAACCCACAGGAGGTTTACCTGCGTATACTTATTTGTGGGGCAATGGCAATACCAACGCAACACAAACAGGGCTATCAGCCGGTTCATATAATGTAACGGTAACAGATGCAAACGGATGTAATATTGCGGTAAGTGTTACCATTACACAACCACCGCCACTTACTGCCGGTACTACTATAAACAGCAATGCCGGAACTTGCGGCAATACGGGCAGTGCAACCGCAAACCCTGCTGGAGGCGCTACTCCTTATACTTATTCATGGGCAACTGGTGGACAAACTACAGCACATATTACAGGATTATCTGCGGGTACATATACTTTAACAGTAACAGATGCCCAGGGATGTACAGCTACTGCTACTGCAACAATAATCTTATTACCACCGGTAACAGCTAATGCAACTGTTACAACAAATGCCACAGCATGTAATTCTACAGCGGGTAGTGCTAATGTTGCTGCCGGAGGTGGTGCGCCACCCTATACTTATTTATGGACGCCCGGAGGGCAAACTACACCCAGCATCACAGGTCTATCTGCCGGAACCTATTCTGTATTAGTAACCGATGCTAACGGATGTACTGCTACATCCAGTGTAATTATTACAATACCTCCGCCACTTAATGCTAATGCAGTGGTGAATACTAACAGCGCTGAATGTATATACAATGGCAGCGCAACAGCAACACCTACAGGCGGCAATCCAGCTTATACTTATTTATGGACCAACGGAAATACTTCATCTCACGCAACCGGGTTAAGCGGCGGAACCTATGGTGTTACCGTTACCGATGCCGATGGATGTACTGCAACAGCAAGTATTACTATTACGGCACCACCACCATTAGTTGGAGGTGATATTATTAACTCAAATACTACTGAATGTACTTCAGTGGGCAGTGCAACCATTACTCCTTCCGGAGGTTCGCCGGCATATACTTATTTGTGGGGTAATGGTAATACCAACGCTACTCAAACAGGATTATCCGCCGGTTCTTATAATGTGACGGTAACCGATGCCAATAACTGTAATGTAACGGTTAGTTTTTCTATTACCGCCCCTCCTGTGCTTACAGCCGGCACCACTATAAACAGGAATGCGGAAACTTGTGGTAATATTGGAAGTGCAACTGCCAACCCGGGTGGAGGACTTGCGGCTTATACATATTCTTGGGCGCCTGGAGGTCAAACGACTGCCACTATTACAGGATTATCGGCGAGTACATATACTGTAACTATTACGGATGCTAACTTATGTACAGCCTCCGCCACTGCAACTATTATTCTGTTACCTCCTGTTACTGCTAATGCAGTAATTATTACAAATGCAACTGCTTGTAATGCAAATGCAGGAAGTGCAAAGGTTATTCCCGGGGGAGGCGCGCCTGGATATACCTATTTATGGACTGGAGGACAAACGAATGACACAGCAACAGGATTATCTGCCGGTTCATATACAGTAACTGTTACAGATCTGGGCGGATGCACGGCAACAGCCAGTGTGCTTATTACAGTGCCATCTCCATTAACTGCAAATGCGGTTGTAAATTCTAACAGCCTGGAATGTATTAACACAGGCAGTGCGACTGTTACTCCCGGCGGCGGAAATACACCGTATACTTATTTGTGGACAGGAGGAAATACTAATGCCAATGCCACGGGATTAGGCGCAGGGTCGTACACCGCAACGGTAACTGACGCTGACGGATGTACAGCAACAGCCAGTGTTGTAATTACGGCTCCAACACCTCTTACGGCAGGTGCCATAATCAATTCAAATACTACGGAATGTACTTCTCTGGGTAGCGCAACAATGAATCCATCCGGAGGCTTGCCTGCATATACATATTTGTGGGGAGATGGAGGCACGAACATCAGTGAAACCGGACTATCGGCAGGAACCTACAATACAACAGTTACAGATGCAAACAATTGCAGTGTAACGGTTAATTTCTCCATTACTGCACCGGCTGCCCTCACCGTTAACGGAATTGTAAATACCAACTGTGGAACATGTGGCAACACAGGAAGTGCAACTGCTAATACCAGTGGCGGTGTGACAGCTTATACTTATTTATGGTCGGGCGGACAAAGCACTGCATTTATCTCGGGATTATCTGCCGGTACTTATTCTGTATCTGTCACTGATAATGTAGGCTGTAATACTACTGCCAGTGTTACCATTCTGCAGTTAACCGCTGTTACCGCTGATACGGTAATAAACAGCTATTCCTCTGCATGTGCTAACACGGGTAACGTATCTGTTGTACCTGGTGGTGGAGAGCCTCCTTACAATTACCTATGGACAAACTCAAGTACAAATCTTACAGTTACAGGATTATCAGTTGGCTCATATACAGTAACTGTAACCGATCTGGATGGATGTACTGCAACAAGTAGTGTAAACATAACTGCACCTCCTGCCGTTACTGCCAATGCAATAGTAAATGCAAACACAGGAGAATGTACCAGTGTAGGTAGTGCAACCGTTACTCCGGGAGGAGGTAACTTGCCCTATACCTTTCTATGGACGGGAGGCAATACAAATGCCCATGCTACAGGATTATCTGCAGGAGGATATACCGTTACTGTTACCGATGCTGACTTATGTTCTGCTACAGCATCAGTTACCATTACCTCTCCATCTGTAATTACAGTCAATCCTTCTGTAACGAGTAATTCTGCAGCTTGTGCCAGTACCGGTAGCGCATCTGTAGTTGCAGGATCGGGTCAATCACCTTATACATATTTATGGACAGGTGGAAATACAACCACAGCTATAACCGGCCTGTCTGCCGGTACGTATATCATTACCGTTTCAGATGGTAACGGCTGCTCAGTATCTGCAAGTGTTTCCATTACCGCGCCTGCTACTGTTATCCCGAATGTTGTTATTAATAATAATGCCTCATCCTGTGCCAGTAACGGAAGTGCAACTGCGTCTCCAACCGGAGGCGCATTGCCTTATACATATTTATGGACAGGTGGCAATACCAACGCTAATGCCTCGGGATTATCTGCCGGCAACTATACTGTGACTGTAACTGATGCGAATGGTTGCGCCGGATCTGCGTCTATTAATATTACACAACCTTCGCCGCTCACAGGAGACCTTGGAGTTCAGCAATCTACTTGTGGTTTGTCTAATGGTAGTCTTTTTACTATTGTATCCGGTGGATTTGGAGCATACACCTATGACTGGTCTCCGGGCGGAAGCACAAGTGCAACTCTCACTGGGTTATCAGCAGGCACATATTCAGTTTTAATAACTGATGCGCAAGGATGTTCTGTGAATGTATTGGCAGCATTAACCAATAAATACAATATTAATTTTAATGTTTGTTGTGACACCACAGTATCAAGTGGCCAACCTGTAAATTTAGAGGTAACACCTGCCACGAAGGGCAATACATATATATGGACTCCTCCAACTGATCTCTCCTGTACTAATTGCCCTGATCCTACAGCTACAGCAAGTGTAACTACTATATACTCGGTATTGGTAACCGATACCAACGGATGTTCTGCAAGAGATACTGTTACAGTTACTATTGGAATTCCCTGTACTGACTTCCAGGTTCCTACTGTGTTTACACCCAATGATGATGGAATAAATGATGACTTTACTATTAACTCAGTAAGTACCGTTTCCTTTAGTATAACCATATTCGACCGTTGGGGTAAAGAAGTATTTACTTCTACTGATGCCAGTGTTTCATGGAACGGCAGAAACAAGAAGACCAACAACCTGGTTCCGGATGGTACATACTACTATATCATTAATGCCAATTGCGGCACTACCGACTACAGCAAAAAAGGATTTGTAGAGGTGTTGGGAGAAAAATAACACAAGTTTTATTCCAAATTCCAACCAGAAAGGAACCTAAGTATCTTGGATTCGTGCTGTGTATCTTTATCTGGTTTTGAAATAGTACATTTGTTATCGGTAAGAGCTTTCAATGCTTTTTGAAAATTAAGTGAATAAGCCACATTAAGATCGGCGCATACCTGGTCTTTCCGCCCCATCATAATATTGCTTTCGGCCCTGTTGTAATAAGCCTCTGCAAAGTCAGGGTTTATTCTGATGGCTGTTGTGTAATCTCTTATAGCATTCATATGGTAGTTTAATGAATCTTTGGCTATACCCATCGCAAAGTATGCTTCGGCATCATTCGTATCTATTTTAAGTAGGGCATCGAAGTCTATTATAGCCAGGTAATAAACGCCAAGCTTCTCTTTATCAATACCCCTGTTATAATAGGCTTCTGTAAATAAAGAATCTAACCTAATTACTACATTGTAATCTCCAATGGCACCGCGGTAATCATGCAGGGCATCCTGTGCAAACGCACGGTTAAAATAAGCATCAGCATCTCCGGGATTAATAGCAATAGCAATCGTAAGATCGGTGATAGCGGCTGCATATTCTTTTCTTTGTTCATGAATTGTGCCCCGGTTAAAGTAGGCATCAGCATAATCAGAATCAACTTTTATGGCGCTGCTGTAATCTTCCATGGCGCCATTGGTATCTGCTGAAGCATATTTGGCATTCCCCCTAAAATTATAGGCATCTGCATAAGAAGGCTCTATGGCTATGGCATTATTATATTCCTTTATTGCCTCTTTGTATTTTGCTGTCGCAGCATAGGCCGCACCTTTGTGCAAATACGCTTCAGCATCTTTAGGATCAAGCTTTATTACCTTCTTAAAATCCTTTATTGCATCGTCGTAATTATGTAATACAAGATTGGTGAGTCCCCTTCCAAAATAGGCATTGGTGTCCTTCCTGTTAGCTGCAACAGCTTCGTTATAAACGGTAAGTGCTGCTTTGTAATTTTTCTTTTCGTAGAGAGATTTGCCGATAGCGGTAATATCCTGCTTTTGTTGCGCAACAACCTGCAGGCAGAAAAAGAAGCATGAAATGCCAAAGCATAAAAAAGTAAGACGGTAGCTTAGTTTCACTAAAAAATATTTTTGTGTTTCAATGCTTGGTTAATATGCGCCATATGATGGCCGCAGTGCCAGGAGTAAAGCAATATCACATCACTGATAGTATACAACTTTTGGTACTCAGGATTAAAGTAAGTCTTTTGCAACTGTTCTTTATTTAAGCTTCTTAAAACTGTTACCAGCCTGTTATGCACTCCTTCTATGATCATCAGCGACCATTCTATGGGGGCTTGGGTTGTATCAGGCAGCTTTACCCATTCATTTTCTATATATGGCTTTACGGTCGGATTACTCTCTGTGAGGGCAAGCTTAACCCTTGTAAAAGCAGTCATGTGGCTATCGGCCAGGTGGTGCACCAATTGCCTAACCATCCAGCCTTCTGGACGGTGCTTGTATGTAAGCTCAGTATCATTTAACCCTTTGGTGGCTTGTCTAATCTTTTGAGGAAATTCCTCCAATACCCTTATATAACCTTCAATATCCTTTGAACTAACATTCTCAGGCTTTTTATACTTGCCGAGCGGATATTTTAAGGATTCTAATTGAGCCTGTTCCATAATAATTGATTTACTCACAAATCTACATTATTAATTTATTCACCCCTAGGTACATATTCAAAAACGAATACCTTTGAATACAGATTATTTAATCTTTAGAAGATCACCCATATGAGAAATATAATTTTTAAGTACGGAGTTCTTTCGGGTATTGTTTCGGCAGCTCTTATGTTCTCTACTACTGTATTATTGCAAAAAATAGGTTACTCAAATGCAGAAATGATAGGGTATGGCTGCATAATACTTTCTTTTTTGCCTGTGTTCCTTGGGGTGCGTAAATACCGCGATAATATCAATGGAGGAAGCCTGAACTTTGGCTCAGGGGTTGCAATTGCCGTTGCAGCTTCATTAATAGCCAACCTGTTTTATGTTGCTGCCTGGATGTTTATTTATTATAAAATGCCCGATACTATGAATGCCATGTTCATGGCCTCAATGGATGAAATGAAGAAGGCAGGTAAGTCACAGGCAGACATAGATGCTGCGCTTAAACAAGTGCAACAGATAAAGGATATGTATAAGAATCCTTGGGTTAATGCAGCTATAACCTTTACTGAGCCCTTACCCATGTCCCTTATATTCTCACTAATAACAGGACTTATCCTGAAACGCAAGCCTGCGGAGCCGCCAGTGGCGGAAGTGGTTATTTAGAATATCTAATATTGAACAAGGAATGTCGAATGCTGAAGTGGGCATTTCTCCGGGATTCGAAATTCATTATTCCTTGTTCAGTATTCAATATTTATTTCGGTATCGGCTTATTCCACTTAGCAATGTTTTGAATGATCTTGCCACCGGCTATCATAAATTGCCCACCCATATACAGATCGTCCTTATATACGCATAAGGCCCATACTGTACCAGTATAGGGTTTGCATTCGCCTCCCCAGTATATAACGCCACCCACACAATCCCAGTTAATGCCGCTGTACTTGGCAATATGGTACGCGTGATCATATAATGGAACTCCTGTAAAATCGCCACCTGCGTAAAGTTCGTTATGGTAAACTGCAATTGCACCAACAACATCGTTAAAAGGCCCCATAGATGACCAGGCAGAGCCATCCCACTTAGCTACAAAATCAAATTGCCCTGCTGCGTAAAGGTCTTCGTTCCATATAGCAAAGGACTGCACCCAGCCGTTTACAAAGCCATTCCCATTAACACGCACATCTTCCCACTGTTTGCCATTATAGCTGGTAACATAGTCAAACTGTCCGCCGGCAAATAGTTTTCTGTGATAGGGTATTAGGGAGAGTACCTTTCCTTCAATTCCACCACGATTTACCATTACCCATTTATTAAGTGTATCGCACCATTTGGCTATGTGACGCGCCCTCATAGTATCGACCATGGTAAAGAATCCGCCAGCATATAATACAGAATCATAAATAGCAAAACAGGTTACTTTACCATTAGGCTTACCAGAGACAGCCCAGTTGGTATCGTTCCAACATAATATATTACCAAAGGTGAGTCCTGCATCCGTAAACTCTGTGCCTGCATAAAGCTTGCCTTTGTATACTATCATGGAAATAACATGGCCAAGCTGCCCCGTATCAGTAGCTGTCCAGTTAGTGCCATCCCATTTGGCTACGTTCGTTTTTTTGCCGTTGAGGCTATCTATGCCACCTGCATACAGGAACCCATTGTAAACCGCAAAACATTTGAAGTTTCCGTAAATGCCTGTGCCAACATTGCTCCATGTTTGAGATAAGGCTTTTATATTGCCAAAAAGAAGAGAATAAACAAGAACCGCAGCTAATAAGTGTAAGTTTCTATGCTTCATATACATCATGTCTGTTTCAAATGTAAAACAATTTTGTTTGTATGGGGAGGCGCACCATATAATTTACAAATAAAGCCTTCAAAAAAGCATTTCAAATTTGTGTACGTGGGTTTCGTCTATTTTATTGAAATCCTTGTAAACCTTTACTAACTTAGCATTGGTGGATTTTATTGAAATTGCGAATGGTTAATTTGTTTGTTAATAAGTCCGAAAATGAATTTGTTGAATAGGAAAAGATGTCTCATACTTTTGAACAACTAAAACCTAATAACCTATGAAGTTATTCAGAGACTTGAAATTTAAAAAGATCCCCAACAATCTTCCAACTGCCATCAAGCGTTTTGATAATGACTTCGAAATTGAAGTCTGCAAGTTGGCCGCAGATTCGTTTACATTAAGGGTGTATCATTACAAAGAGAACTACCGCGAGCCTCTTTCTTACAGCCCTTTAGAAATAATAGGGATGATAAAGCCATCATACTCTGCTTACGAAATATGCAGGGCTATTTATAAGATCAATGTTCTTAAGAGAGATCATGAAGTACCAGGCGATGAAAGCTGGTATCTCAACTCCACGGTAGAGCCGGTATACTGTAATTAATTTACCTCACCCTTATCCCTCTCCTTGAAATAGGAGAGGGAATTTTTTCGTATCTTGCATGATATAGATACGGATGAAAAACTATCCTCTCTTCTCAAAGAAGTTCAGTTTCTTACTTATTCTTTTCTTTTGCGCCTCTATCGCTTTTAGTCAAAGGCAATCTAAAATCTATAATAAGAAAGGGCAATTAATTGCTGATACTACTTATTCTATTAGCAAAAAGCAGTTGAAATTATTTAAATCAATTGAGGATACCTTGATTGCACAATTGCTGGATACTAACCACAAACCAAGATTAGAGTATCCGGAAGTAGAAAGAGAAGCGGAAATCAATTCTACTTCAATAATCGTAAGCTATGCAATAAAAGATGATTTAATAATAGTAAAGAAAACCACCTATCCCCCAGGTGGCCCTGGATTTATAAGACAAATCAAGACAAAATTAAATCAAATAAAAATTCATTCTGTTGCAAAGTATTCTGATACTTCTATATACTACCTGGCTTTTGGTTGGCAACTTATGAAACCAAAAGTTAATAGGGATACGATGGGGATATATTTAAGCAAGGGCAAGATTTCTATTTTCCGTGCACCAGTCCCTCTGGTTGCTCCCCATACTGTTAGTTGTAGTATTATTAACAGTGACGCAAGTATTTATTTTGATTTAAAAAAATGTGAGCAGACATTTATTAAAAGTAATGATACAAGTAAAGTAAAAGTAATTCCGTTTACAAATAATGACACAACCTTTCATACTTTATTTGGTTACTTAGTGGACAGATTAACAGGCAAGCCCCTAGTGGATGTTAATATTGATGTAACCGGGAAATTTAATAATTCAAAAACAGATTGTACCTATAGAGTTTTTACCGATAAAAGCGGATACTTTTCTGTAAAAGTAAACAGAAGGGCATCTTTTAGCTTAAGTTGTTTCCAACAACGATACCATTGCCTTATAATAAATGCCATAAAACCTCATGGTAAAAAGGAAATTAAGATAAAGTTGCAACCTGATTAATTCTCAACTTCCCACGCTCCACTTTCAACTTTACCTTATCTTTGTCCTATGGCATTTAGATTAATAAATAACCGCTTTCAGGATATTGGAGTAAAAGGCTTTGTTGCCGTGGTGGTAATATCCCTGATCCTTCACTTTACAGGTATTCTTTCCTTATCTATTACCCTCCCTTTTATTATGCCATGGATAGTGCTTTGGCTGGTGGGGTATAGTATGGTCAAGAAGAATTAGGAATTATCAATTAGGAATTAGTAATCAAGAGCAATGAATTTCAGGCTTACTCCTTATCCCTTACTCCTTACTACTATTATAACGATAGGAACAGGTACTCATTCATTTGCCCAAAACTCCTCTGATACTGCCATACATATATACGAAAGCAACGAGGTTAAGAACGCGATACAAAAAAGAGCTGACTATGCTCACCTCGCTCATGGAACCTTTAAGGGGTACCGTATACAGATAAACTTTGGACAGGACAGGAACGAGGCCAACAGAGTAAAAGGCGATTTTAACACCAAGTACCCTGGGATAAGTACGTATATGAGTTACCAGCAGCCTTACTTTAAAGTGAATGTGGGGGATTTCCGCAGCAAGCTGGAAGCTGTGAAGAACCTTAACCTTATCCGTAAGAATTATCCCGGAGCCTTTATCGTCAGTGATAAGATAAACCCTCCGGCTGCGCAATAACATGAAAAGCCAGCTTCCACTTACCGAATCTGCATCGAAATACGATCACCTGGAAAAGATGCCGGTTAAGAAACTATTGCAAAACATAAACAGAGAAGATAAAACAGTTGCTATTACAGTAGAGAAGGCAATCTCTCAGATTGAAAAGCTGGTGAATGCAATAGTTGCTAAAATGAAAAGTGGTGGCAGGTTATTCTACATGGGTGCAGGTACAAGTGGCAGACTGGGCATAGTAGATGCCTCTGAATGTCCGCCTACATTTGGAGTTCCTCAGGGATTGGTTATTGGCCTTATTGCGGGCGGAGATTCTGCCATACGCAAAGCGGTAGAGTTTGCAGAAGATGACACAACACAGGGCTGGAAGGATTTGAAAAAGCATAAAATATCATCTAAAGATGTGGTGATAGGAATTGCTGCATCGGGCAGTACACCTTATGTTATAGGTGCTTTGGAGCAATGCAACAAGAACAATATAATAACAGGTGGAATTACTTGTAACCCAGGCTCTGCTTTAGCAAAGACAGCTAAATATCCCATAGTGGTTGCCGTTGGGTCAGAATTTGTAACAGGCAGCACACGCATGAAAGCGGGCACGGCACAAAAGCTGGTTCTGAATATGATATCTACCGCTACTATGATTCGCCTGGGAAAGGTGAAAGGCAACAAGATGGTAGATATGCAACTGAGCAATAATAAGCTAGTTAGGCGTGGCACACGAATGCTGATGAAGGAGCTGAACCTTAAGGAAGATGCGGCAGAAAAATTGCTTTTGAAGTATGGGAATGTTCGAAAAGCAATAGAAAACAAATCTAACCGCAGAGTGCGCTGAGAAGGCGCAGAGATTCGCTGAGAAATGACGGAGAATGAAATAAATGAGATAGCTATTGGTGCGGCAATCAAAGTGCATAAGGCCCTTGGCCCCGGATTGCTGGAATCTGCTTATGAAGAATGCCTTGATTATGAATTAAGAAAAACTGGATTAGAAATAGAAAGGCAAAAACCATTACCATTGATTTATGAGGAGGTTAAATTAGATTGTGGATATAGACAGGACTTCATGCTCAACAAAATGGTTATTCTTGAGATTAAATCAGTGGACGCATTAAATGATGTACTTCTTGCACAAATACTCACATATTTGCGTCTGTCAAAATGTAAGGTAGGCTTGCTTATCAATTTTAATGTCTTAAAATTAACTAACGGAATTAAACGAGTTGTAAATAACTATTAACTCAGCGGCCCTCAGCGAAAGACTCAGCGTTCTCTGCGGTTAAAATGAAAAAGATGCTCTCAAAATCCCAAATAAAATTAATTCGTTCTCTGCAACTGAAAAAGTACAGGGAAACAGAAGGATTATTTATTGCCGAGGGAAAGAAGATAGTGGAGGAGCTTATGGGTTCTCCTATTCACATAAAACAGATACTCATATCCAAGAGCCGCCCTGAACTCGTTTCAGGATCGCATAAACTCAAGCATGACAAGTTAGTGGATGTCGTAGAAATACCCCAGGAAGAATTCGGGAAAATAAGCACCCTCACCACGCCTTCTGGAATATTAGCTGTTTGCAACATACCTAAAGCAAATGCTGAGCAACCTGATTTAAAAAAGGATATTGTGCTTGCGTTGGATGATATACGTGACCCGGGTAACCTTGGTACCATCATTCGTATTGCAGATTGGTTCGATATAAAACACATTTATTGTTCAGAAGAAAGTGTAGATGCATACAATCCAAAGGTAGTTCAGGCTAGTATGGGTTCCATCGCACGTGTTCATGTACATTACATAAACCTTGCTTCAATGTTGCAAAAGAAGGTAGAGGAGGGCATACAGGTTTTTGGCGCGATGATGAACGGTAAAAACATCTATACCGAACAGGTAAAACCAAAGGGCATACTTGTTATAGGCAATGAATCGAATGGCATCTCTAAGGAAGTGCAGAAGCATATAAACCATCCTGTTTGTATTCCTTCTTATAATACCAAGGGGCCGGAATCCTTAAATGCGGCCATAGCTACTGCCATATTGTGTGCAGAGTTTAGGAGGTGATAGTCGTATCTCTTAACATTTTTTAACATGCGTCCTTTTCACCGACCTTTTAATTTTGCGGCGTAAATAATTCGCGATAACGGTGTATGGAAGTAGTTGTTAAAAATCTTACAAAGCGCTACAATGGCCAAAAAGCCATAGACTCCATCAATTTTAAAGTTAACAAGGGTGAAGTGCTTGGCTTCCTTGGGCCTAACGGTGCAGGTAAAAGCACTACCATGAAGATCATCACATCCTACCTTACACCCAGCGAAGGTGATGTTGAAGTAGGTGGGTATTCTGTAGTCAATGATCCTGAAAAAGTAAAACAACTTATAGGTTACTTGCCGGAGAATAATCCTTTATACCTGGATATGGCAGTAATGGATTACCTGGAATTTTCAGCGCTATTACAAGGAGTTGCCAAGAGTAGGGTACAAGGGCGCATACGCGAAATGGTAAAGGTATGCGGATTGATGGGCGAAAAACATAAGCTGATCGGAGAGCTATCTAAAGGGTACCGCCAGCGTGTAGGTCTTGCACAGGCTATGATACATGATCCTCAAGTATTAATATTAGATGAACCTACTACAGGCCTCGATCCTAACCAGATAATAGAAATACGTAAACTTATAAAAGAACTGGGCAAGGAAAAGACAGTTATCCTAAGCACACATATACTACCTGAAGTAGAAGCCACCTGCGACCGCATACTCATTATAAGCAAAGGACAAATTGTAGCCGATGGAACAGCTGATACATTGCGTAAACAAACCCAGGGCAGGGAAATAATAAAAGTGAAGATTGAAGATGCAAATGCAGCAGATATTATGCTTGCATTAAAAACTATTCCCTCTATATTAAAGATAGAACCTGTAATGGGCAAGGATAATACCTTTGAAATACAGGCAGACAAGTATGCATCTCCCAAGCGCGACATATTTAAAATATGTGTGCAAAAGAACTGGGTGCTTACTGAAATGACACCTAGCGAAACCCGCCTCGAAGATATTTTCCATGACCTTACTGTAACTCCTACTGCATAATGAGAGCCATACTAATTATAGCACGTAAAGAACTACAGGCCTTTTTTGATTCGCTGGTTGCCTATATCATGTTAGTAGCCTTTTTAGGGTTCAGCGGCTTTTTTACCTGGCTCTATGGTTCTGATGTATTCCTGGTAAAACAAGCAAGTCTTTCTGCTTTTTTTGGCATAGCCTATTGGACGCTCTTTTTCTTTATCCCTGCCCTTACTATGAAAATGCTGGCAGAAGAAAACAAATCAGGAACCATTGAACTTTTACTCACCAAGCCCGTTACAAGCTGGCAAGTATTATGGGGTAAGTTCTTAGCTTGCTTCGCGCTCATTTTTTTTGCGCTATTATGCACTCTTCCTTATTACATTACTGTAGTTAATTTGGGTAAGGTAGATACGGGTGTTGTGCTTTGCGGATACTTAGGTCTTCTCCTTATAAGTTCAGCCTATATCGGTATTGGCATATTCGCCAGTAGTATCACCAGCAACCAGATAGCAGCCTTTCTGGTCGCATTGTTCATTGGCATATTCTTCCAGGTTCTCTTCAGTATGTTAGGAGGTGGCATGTCAGGCAGCTTGGGTGAAACTGTTAACTATCTTAGTCTATCGTATCATTATGATGCCATTATACGGGGTGTGGTAGATAGCAGGGATCTTGTATTTTTTGGAAGCATTATAGTTATGTCATTGGTATTGGCTGAAAGCTCACTTGCTAAACGTAATATATCCGAATAGCCATGAAGAAGCGCAGCAGCATAAATACAAGAGTATTACTTATAGCCGGCATTCTTATTGTAGTAAATGTATTGTCATTTTCTCTTTTCTTCCGGGTGGATATGACCAAGGACAAGCGCTACACCTTAAGTAAAGCCACGCTGGATATATTACACGACCTGAAAACAACGGTTACCGTTACAGCTTACTTCTCCGAAAATATGCCTCCTGCCATATCACAGGCACGTTCGGACTTTAAAGATCTGCTCGCAGAATACGCGGCGCGCTCTGGGAACAAGTTGGTGTACAACTTTATTGATCCTAACAAAAATGATACCGCACAGGGCATTGCAGAAAAGCAAGGCATTAGCCCAGTAATGATTAGCGTTCGAGAGAAGGACGAAATGAAACAGCAAAAAGCTTTCCTGGGCGCTGTTATCAAACTAGGAGAGAAGACAGATGTTATTCCATTGGTACAACCGGGCTCTGCTATGGAATATGCACTTTCATCAAGCATAAAAAAACTATCTATTGCTAAAAAGTTGCCCATTATATTATTGCAGGGCAATGGTGAGGCTCCATTGGGAACCATGCCCCAGGTAAAGCAGTCCTTAGATATACTTTACGATTTTCAAACATTTACCCTTGCAGATAACATAGCTATTCCCGGGGAATATAAAACCCTGACCATAGTTAACCCTGTTGATACATTCAGACCGGGACAATTAGCGCAACTGGATACCTTTCTATCAAGGGGCGGTAGGTTACTTATAAATTATAGCGGATTGGACGGAAACCTGCAAACAGCGACAGGCACAGCCACAGATATTGGCTTGAAGAAATGGCTGGCAGAAAAAGACATTGTGATAGAACCTAAGTTTATAATAGATGCGCATTGCGGAAGCATTACTGTACGCAGCCACGAGTCACCCATGAGCTATAATATGCCATTCCCATATTTGCCCATGATAAAAAACTTTGCTAATCATCCTATTACCAAGCAACTGGCAAGCGTTCTTATGCCTTTTACTTCCGACATCAAGTTTACAGGCGATACGAATAAGGTTAAATTCATACCTCTTGCTTTTACGTCTGACAAAACGGGATTGGAGGACGCTCCCGTAAAGTTTGATGTTAACCGCCAATGGCAACCTGCTGAATTTCCTTTGTCTAATCTTTGTGTGGCAGCTGCCTTTACAGGGGTGGGAGGGAACAAAGATGCCCGCATAATAGTTGTTTCTAATGGGGAGTTTGCTATAAACGGCTCAGGGCAACAGGTGCAAAAACTGGAAGCTGACAATTTAGAACTCTTTGTAAACTCTGTTGACTGGCTTTCTGATGATACTGGCCTGATAGAGTTACGCAGCAAGGAAGTGAAGACTGTTCCACTGAAGGATATACAGGATTCAACTAAGACATTGTTAAAATACCTCAACTTCTTGCTTCCTATACTGCTTGTTGTTTTCTATGGAATAATACGTTTCCAGATGAGGCGCAGGAAGCGCAGAAAAAGAATGGAAGAGATATATGGGTAAGAGACTAGGCAATACTCAACTGTTTATCATTTTCGGAATACTTGTATTCATCTACGGTGTATACCGTTATATAAATGCAAAAAAAGGAGAGAATACTTTTCACACCCACATTATTCCTAAGATAGACTCCGCCAAAGTAAATGGTATGCTCATTTATACCAGCGCTAAAAAGGGCGAACCGATGCGCTTTACGCTTAAGGATAAAAAATGGATGATAACTCAAAGCGGTTATACTACGCTTGCAGATGACAAAGCAGAAAGCTATGTAATAGAACAGATAAGGCAAATATCACCAGACAGACTTGCTACAAGTGATCCGGCACAATGGAAAGACTTTAATGTGATGGATACCATGGGCACCCGCCTTGTATTGCTTAATAATACTGATACGCTGTTATATGTTATTGTGGGTAGGTTCGGGTTTAACCCGCAGGGCAGGCAGGGAATAAGCTATATGCGTCTTCACGGGCAGAATGAGGTATATGGGGTAGAAGGCTTCCTGGCGCTTAATATTACTCAGGATGCAGATTCCTGGAGAAACCGCAGAACAGTTTCCCAGGATGAACATTCATGGAGCAAGCTCACATTTACTTATCCAGGCGATAGTAGTTATATTGTTCAAAAGGACAGTAATGACAGATGGCATTTCGGAGACAATAAGAAAGTAGATTCATTGGGTACGGCAACTACAATACATGAAATGGCTATGCAGAACTATGGCAAGTTTGCTTATAAGTTTGACACCAACAGCGTAAAGCCTATTTACACATTGCTGATAGAGGGCCGTAGCATTAGCCCTATTCTTATAAAGGCATATCCAGATGCTGCAGAGAAACTTGTGATCACATCTTCAATAAACCCCGGTGCATATTTCAGCGAAGCTAAATCTAAGATGTTTGATAAGCTATTCCCGGGTAAAAACAGCTTTCTTCATCACGTCATGCCTAAAAAGAATTCTGTTGCAGCAGCGACAAAAAAGAAGTAAGCAGGCATTCCATTTTTCCTCTATTTAAACCAAAGAAATTAGACTTGTCCTAATTCCTGGTAAACCGGCTCAAGACTAATACTGTCAATATAAGTAGCTGTCAGTCAGTCTACCCACATGAGCAAAATCATATCCGTTTATGACGAAGCACATTCACTTGCCGAGGCAAGCCGCATACTTTTGGCAGCAACCACATAAACTCATAATACAATACAAAATGCAAAAGAGAATTAAAATCGCGGTGGTAGATGATGATGAAAGCATGCACGATATACTTCGTGATCTTTACTCAGACAGCAAGCTTGTAGAAATTAAGTACAACTACACCGACCCGAGGAAATTTATACAAGATGCTCCAGTTCTGGACTTTGACCTTTGCTTTTTGGATATAAGCATGCCTGATATTGATGGGCTGGTTTTGGCCCAGATACTTAAGAACAAACCTTTCATCTTCATTACAGGCAGCGAGGATAAACTAAAGGCAGCATTAGGGCTGGAACCTATAGACATTATCACCAAGCCATTTCATAAGGAACGAATTGACCATGCGCTTGAAAAGGCGTACAAGCTTATTTCTGAAAAAATAGAACACGGTCTCTTTTCTGTGGCTGAAAGTGATAAGAAAGTGAGAATTCCTTTAAACGACATCATTTTTGTAGATACAGATGACATTGATCCCCGCCATAAAATGGTAGTATTAAAAGGTGGCTCAAAATATACATTGATGGGATGTAGCATGGAAGAGCTTTTATCCTACGCGCCGCAACTGATACAAGTAAATAGAAAACAACTTGTGGCCCTGGATCATATAAATGAAATGCAACATGATCTGGTATCCGTTAAAGATGCACAACCCCTCTGTATACCGAGAGAGATAACGCTTAGCAGGGCTTATAAGAAAGAAGTACAAAAACGTATTTTTTACAAATAGCCTTTTATTCCACTACTAAACTAATGCATCATGAAGTCAAAGAATAAAAAGACAGCCGGGAAACCCAAGTATAATAAGCTCTTGCAAGAACAGTTGAATGAGTACCTGGGTAATGAAGTTATTCCCGCTAAATACTTAAAGCTCTTCAAGGCAATAAGCAAAAAGTATGCCCAGAATGAAAGGGAACACAAAGTGATAGACCGTTCTGTGGAATGGAACTCTGCGGAAATGATAAAATTGAACACAAGGCTGATGAAGGAATCTGTTCAGCTAAGATCGGCACAAGAGGAAATTAAAACCTTATTTGAAAATACAGAACTTGTATTTTTCTCCATAGATACCCTAACCCGTAAGCAGTTACATGTATCTGCCGCCAGCGAAAAGGTATATGGGTATACCCCGCAGGAATTCCAAGACAATCCTAAATTATGGTGGGATATCATACATCCTGATGACAGGCATATGCTGGCAGGAAACGAAGAAATATTAAGCCAGGGTAAAAGAGCATTTTACCAATATAGAATAATACATAAAGATGGAAGTATACGTTGGATGGATAGCAAAATGATTCCTTTTTTTGATGAACAAGGCAGATTGATACGCAAAGACGGTATTGTAACCGACATTACAAAGACAAAGGAGTTTGAGCAGAAAATAATACAAGCTGAAAATTTACTTGCCGAAGCGCAAAAGCTTTCTAAAGCAGGTAGTTGGAATGCTGATTTCATAAAAAACGATTTCTCATGGTCAGATGGGTTATGTGCTATCTATGGTGTTTCTAAAGATCATGAAGCGAGCCTTGAATCCTTTATACATCTACTTCATCCGGATGACAAGGAAAGAGTTGCGGGCGAAGTTGCATTGGCGGAAGCAAGGGGAACAGTAAAAGAGTCTACTTACAGGATATTACGGCATAATACCGGGGAGGAACGTATACTACAAACCATAATATGCGCTGTAAAAAATGCTGAAGGTGTATTGATAAGAAATTATGGAATGTCGAGAGATATTACAGAAGAAAAGCAAGCAGAAGGCAAAATAGAGCAGTTGCACATGCAGATATACCAGATAAGTCATGATCTGCGAGGCCCTCTTAATTCGGCCAAAAACTATATTTATCTTGCCTTAAAAAGGGTAAGTGATCAAACAGGCCGTGATTACCTTGCTAAAATACATGATGCCTATGCAAAAATGGAACATAGAGTATTATCATTACTTGATCTTCAAAGGCTGAATCGTACTGAGATACATACAGAACAAATTGACCTTCCATTACTTCTAAGGGATATAACCAGCTCCATAGACGGAATAAAGGGATTCAACCAGGTTAATATCACCACCGATATAAATATACCAGGCGAGCTATACAGTGACAAACAGTTTTTACATTCTATATTCCATAACCTTATCAGTAATGCCATAACTTACCGAAGGCCTATAGAGAACTCATTTATCCATATTTCAGCACGGGTGGTAAATAAAAGGCTGCTAATAAAGGTTTCGGATAATGGGCAGGGGGTGCGTGCAGATATGTATGACAAACTGTTTAAAAAGTTTATAAAAGGCGATACCAGCACCAATGGAACAGGATTGGGTTTATATATAGTAAAAAACCTGGTTACCCGTCTAAAAGGCGAGATATCTATTGTAAGTGAGGTGGATAAAGGTACCACATTCACTCTAGATATACCCTTCACAAGCAGGCCTGAAGCTATCGCATAAAAGGCCCTAATTTCCGCTCGTCGATAAAAGGTGCATTTCATTACATAGTTTTTGCATCTTATTACGTCCTAAGCTCATCTCATTACATTGTCAACACATAGGGCATCCCGGTGGTGTAGTTTTGCTTTCATAAACCAATAAAACAAAACAAAATGAAAACACTACTAACATCCCTCCTCGCAACATCATTACTTCTTACATCAGTTTTAACCTTTGCTAAAAGCGGTCCTCAAAAAGACACTTTAAGCTTAAAGTGTATGCTTTACTCAGCTAACCTGTTCTATGGTATGGAACTGGGCGAAAAACCACTACATGATATGGTAGATACCCTGGTAAGCGAAGTTCCTTACTTTGATAGCACAAACAAACTTAACCTGGTAATCTTATCTGCCAAAGACCTTGGCTTTACAGCTGCAAACGGCTTATTATGGGACGACATACTAGACAGCGCAGAAGCCAGAGGTTACCAGGTTTGCCCTGCACAGGTAGCCCCCGAAATATACATGATGACCCAGAACATGGAATCGTCACGCAACCTTATCAAACAAAAAATGCCTGCTGAAAGACCAATCTTTGTTGGAATGGACAGAATAAGACACCACATTCAAACTAAAGGACTCTTATCCATCTTCACGAACAAAAAGTATTTCGACTATGTATTCTGTATAAAAGCTAACGCAAAAAAGACAGCCTGTGAACTTGGATACTCTCCCACAAATAGTGTAAACAATGACAAGAGCTTTGGATGGAGCAACAATGATCTCTTCATCTTTGTAAACAAACCAAAGGTAGACAGAACAAAAGGCCAAATCTGCAAGAACTAGAGGACGTTTGTTTTATTGGTGAATAAGTAGTCCCTGTCAGAGATGACAGGGACTTTTTTTATTTGTATTAATATATTTCGTAATATTACGATATATTTTAAATTATGGGATTATCAAAAACTGAAGAATTTAGTGTAAAGGATAACATAATTGCCGCTTATGCTAAGGCATTATCACACCCTGCAAGAGTAGCCATATTAGAGTTTCTGATAAAGAAGCAGGGATGTATATGTGGTGATATAGTTGATGAAATACCTCTCTCTCAATCTACCGTATCGCAACACTTAAAAGAACTTAAAGCCGCAGGACTTATTAAAGGGGAGATAGAAGGAACCAAAATATGCTACTGCATTGATGAGAATGAATGGAACAGGGCCAAGGCATATATGGATGAGCTTTTTAAGGCATATGTGCCTGTGAAGGATAATTGTTGTTAAAAAAATTTGCCTTAAAATATCGAAATATTACGATTAATAATGAAAAAAGCGACTGCGGAATTTATAGGAACCTTTGCATTGGTGTTTTGTGGAACAGGAGCCATTGTAATTGACAAGGTATCGGGTGGTGCGATAGGTCACATTGGGATAGCTTTAACTTTTGGTTTAATAGTACTTGCTATGATATATGCGCTAGGCGATATATCGGGTGCGCACATTAACCCTGCTGTAACTATTGCATTTACCATAGCAGGCAGAATAAATAAGAAAGATGCTTTGCCTTATATTATCTCACAGCTTTTAGGTGCTTTTTTAGCCAGTTTATGCATTCGATTGTTGTTTATGCGCAGTCCAACTCTGGGTGAAACAATGCCGGCAGGAAGCCAAATGCAGTCATTTATCCTCGAAACCCTATTAACGTTCTTACTCATGTTTGTTGTTATGGTCGTGAGTTCGGGAGCCAAGGAAAAAGGTATTCCGGCAGGAATGATAATAGCTTCCGTGGTAGGATTAGAAGCCATGTTTGCCGGCCCCATTTGTGGGGCATCTATGAATCCTGCCCGTTCAATAGCCCCTGCTATAGTCTCTTGTAATTTGGAGATCATTAAAACTCAATGGCTATACATTGCCGGGCCCATTATAGGGGCTTGTGTAGCAGTCTGGATATATAAGTACATCTATTCTCAAACATTAAATCCCTAAAAAATGAAAAAGCAAAAAGTATTATTCATGTGTATCCACAATTCGGCTCGCAGTCAAATGGCAGAAGCCTTTTTGAAGCAACTGGCAAGCGACAGGTTTGATGTTGAAAGCGCAGGGCTTGAGCCGGGAACGCTTAATCCAATTGTGGTTGAATCTATGCAAGAAGTCGGTATTGATATATCACATAACAGAACAAAGGATGTGTTCGAGTTTTTTAAGCAGGGTAAAAAGTTTGAGTGCGTAGTAACAGTTTGCGATGAGGCCAGTGGAGATCAATGCCCATTCTTTCCATCTCAAAAGGAGAAAATGAACTGGTCCTTTCCCGATCCATCAAAGTTTACGGGTACACACGAAGAGAAATTAGCCCAGGTGAGGATAGTAAGGGATTCTATAAAAAGAAAAGTACAAGAATTTATTGCAAAGAAAACCCAATAATTTTTAAATTACATTTGTCAGGTAAATTAATACCAATCTTATATTTATTAAGATACGAATCAGGTGAGCTTTCTCTTGATTAAATGAAACCGACAGGTAATTTAAAGGAAATAGCACGCCTATTCTTAAAATTGGGCTTCACTGCCTTTGGTGGTCCGGCAGTACATATTGCCATGATGCGAAAAGAAGTGGTAGATAAACTGAAATGGTTTGATGAGCCATATTTCATAGACCTGATCGGAGCAACCAGCCTTGTTCCCGGCCCCACAAGCACTGAACTCGCGATTATAATAGGACAGAAAAGAGCGGGCTGGAAAGGATTGATTGTTGGTGGGTTGTGTTTTATAATGCCTGCGGTAATTATTACGGGAATCATTGCATGGCTCTATACCATGTACGGAACATCTCCTAAAATTCAACCCTTTACGTATGGTATAAAACCTGCTATTATAGTTGTAATACTTAGCGCCATTTACCCTTTGGCAAAAAGATCTATAAAATCAATTGAATTAGGCATTATAGGAATCATTTCACTTGTGCTTTGTATACTTGGGTTTAATCAACTCTATGTAATGTTTGGTTCTGGCTTTGTCGCTTTAGGTATTGCTGCTATTAGAAACAGTAAAACTTCTGCAAGTTTTTTACCCCTCACACTTTTGCAAATCCCTGCTACAGGGCTTGTAAGCATCACTAATACCCGCCTGTTTTTTACATTCTTAAAAATAGGCTCTATCCTTTATGGAAGCGGTTATGTGCTTTTTGCCTTCCTCGATAGCGAATTTGTTCAAAAAGGTTTTTTACACCGGCAGCAATTAATAGATGCGATAGTAGTTGGGCAGTTTACACCCGGCCCAGTATTTTCCTCGGTTACTTTTGTTGGCTACCAGCTAAATGGTTTACAAGGGGCCATA